>ERZ773004.212-NODE-212-length-39286-cov-4.899722_pt1 | contig 39286 bp, 61 predicted proteins | sample MGYA00580667_ERZ773004 | MGnify/ENA primary metagenome ERZ773004 (study PRJEB29015, sample SAMEA2737963) | human oral metagenome | biome: human oral; feature: human-associated habitat; material: dental | place: China | collected 2123 ... | reverse complement strand
TGGGGAGACGGTACAAGGAGCTACGCGAGAAGCGCGTCCGAGACATTGCAGACTACCCAGGAGAGATGCCGCGTATCGTAGTTGTAGTGGATGAGTTTGCTGATCTTATGATGACGAGCAAGAAAAACCCACTATCGAACGTGGACTACGAAGGCCTTAAGGATGCGATCCTTGATGAAGTAACACTAACTGGCGGCAAGCTCACCAAGGCAGCTCTCAAAGCCGCTGTGAAGCGCGTGAACGAGAATAGCCCACCTTCTGCCGAAGAGTCTATAATTAGGCTAGCGCAGAAAGCACGCGCAGTTGGTATACATCTCATCCTAGCTACTCAGCGTCCATCAGTAGACGTTGTGACGGGGCTTATCAAGGCAAACATCCCAACCAAGATTGCTTTTAGCGTCACAAACTCGATCAACAGTAAGATTATCCTTAATGACGTGGGGGCTGAGTCTCTTACCGGCAAGGGCGACCTACTCTATAGCGACCCAACAGCAAAATCACTACAACGCCTGCAAGGGCTATATGTATAGAAAGGAGAATGACTATGGCACGAACAGTAAATGATATGTTTAAAGCGGAGAAAATTAAATGGCTAGAGGATGCGCGGGCTACGGCTCGCCGCCTCCTCAAGACACAGCAGTACGTCACAATCGAGGATGTCTTGAAGAAGAAGCCGCTACCAAAGTTTCTTCATCACAATACTATCGGCGGTGTATTCCGCACGCTAGACTTTGAGTGTGTTGGATGGGGACGAAGTACTCGGCTAGAGATGAATGGGCGCTTTATTCGACAGTGGAAGCTGCGAGACTAGTAGCTACCTCTGTTAAAAGTTCTTTAACAATTTAGTAAAAAGTGTTGACTGTCGCTAGTGTTTGGAGTAAAATAGAAACATAAGCAAAGAGAGGAGGAAGCTCATGGAACAACAAAACAACAATGATAATAAGGCGCTATTCATCATCGCCTTCGCACGGATCGCGTATACGGTGATTCTCGGATCGCTCACAGGGTGGTTGCTTAGCGTAAAGGGTTTTGACCACGGATTCTGGTGGGGTGCTCTGTCTGTGATAATGATTCTATGGACTGTAAACAAGGCCATTGAAACCATTTCATTCATCACAATAGTGTTGACATGTAAGGATGATTAAAGAATGAAGCAACAAATCCTAGAAATTTTAGACAAATCAACCAATAACGGTATGAAAGCCAAGGAGATTATGGGTGTCATAGAGATGGGGATTGTCCAAGCACAGTATGATATGTGGGAGGAGCAACACAAGAATCGCGATACCCCACCAACTGCTGCCACAGACTGGGCGGTTGCAATGATAGAAAATAGACTATTTGGGAGGTTGGATAATGGAGAGTGATCTGGACGAAGCCAAGGCTTTTTGCGCGGGGATGAACATGACAAACATTAACGATGATGAAGGGAGTTTTCCAGATGCACAATAAATGGAGAGGCAGCGCACTATGTGCACAGACAGACCCGGAGGCGTTTTTTCCACAAAACAAAGCATACGTGGATGACTACAATGGGTATGACAACTACAATATCGCACGCAAGATATGCGCAGAGTGTCCAGTTAAAGGTGAGTGTCTAACTGATGCGCTGATGACTGGCGACGTAGAGTATGGCATGCGAGGCGGGCTAACACCACGTGAGCGTATGGGCATCTTGGCAACAAAGGCGGCAATGTATGAGTAAGTATATCGTTTCGTCACTGAGTAAATACAGTGAGCACGACAATGAGATACCAAGAGTAAACAAGGTCATTTCATTCAACAAAAAGCCAACATTTGAAGAAGCGCACGCGGAATTTGAAGAGTTTGCTTTTTTTCGACGAGGCAGAGTGGAAAAAGATCGACAACGAAACATGGGAGACATACAGCGACAGCGATTACTACGAGTATGGCGACCCACTTTGCTACCAAATAAAGATCCAGACGCCTAAACAACACAAAGAGATGGTAGACAAATGGATCGAACAGATCAAACTTAATACAACGCCAAAGGAGGTGGTGTGATTATGTCACTTAACAATATGACAACAAAAGAGTTTTTGAAAGCAATTAAAGGTATTGGATTAAAGACAGACATACGAGCGGAAACAATAGATATTTACCTAGACGAACACCAGTGCGCTACTGTATACAGACACAAGCTACTTTCGTTTGAGGTAAACACAGAGGAACTGGGCAGTTGGACAACCACTCGTTTGATCAATGCTATCTTGTGCTATACCAATACTCCTGTTAGTGAGCGAGCCCCGAAGGCGTGCAAGCTAAAGGTATATGACACCGGTTTGTACCTCAATAGTATTAGCGAGCACGAGATGACAGTTACTATGAATAAGAAAGCGGCCAAGACTTACAATGACACTGAGGTGTACGATGCTAAAGTGTTGGCTGATAAGCAGGGCACTGCATTAATTGTGGAGATGGCAGATGCTACTAACTAAATACAAAGTACAAGAGTTGGTTGAGGACGCCAAGATCGATCTAGATGAACTTTCACAAAACGTTGGAGCATTTCTAGAGGACGGCATTGATGATGATGGAATCACACTTGTATATGCCGCTATCGATATGCTAAAGGAAAAAATTATAGACGAGGTTGGGCGGCTATCATGAAGCAAAGAGAATTGAAGGAAGCCGTTGAAATGCTCAACTACAAAATAGACATTCTAATACCAGTAGAGACACGTGTATTCTCCACTATACACGACGGCTCTGTCCTAATCGATGAAGTGAACGGTGGCTATAAAGTGTACGGCGGTGACAAGATGCTCGATATAATCAAAGACACTGTACTAGAGCTGGTAAAGATATACAACAACACACCACTAGACCGTCGAGAGGCGATGAACGGCACAAAGATAGTAGATTATTACAAAAACAAAGGAGAACAATGAACTACAATACACCAAAACTAGGTCAAGAAACAAATGACAAATGGGCGCAGTTCGATACATTAAGTGATCACTTGCGTGGGCGTTGTAAACATCAAACGGAGGAAAGCATGACAGAATACAAGAAACATATCGGCCAAGGTAACGACATGATGATTGACAACCTAGCGTTGCCACGAGAAGCAATGAAGGGCTACAATCCTGAGCCGCACGAGGACTTTGATGTTGAGCCTGTCCAGCCCGCGATGTTTGAGATGCAAGAGGTTGTAGACGGTCTGCCGGAGGAAGAGCTACAAGCCTACAAGGATCAGATGCTTGCAGAGATTAGCGACCGTGAGGCTATCGTGGACGCCATCAACCGCCGGCTCGATAGTGTGCAGGCTAAGGCATACACACATGGTGTGCGCAGCGCTATCACTAAGCAGGTAAAGATGTAGGAGTGGTATATGAAACCAAGCAAATACGACAAGCGCCTGACACACGGCGATGACTACTACAAAAAGATTGGGAAGCTCGGTGGAGCTGCTAAAGTGAAAAAAGGCTTTGGCAAGAACCCAAAGCTCGCAGTAATTGCCGGCAGGAAGGGCGGAAAAGCTACGCCATATGCAGAATTGTCCTTCGCAGCATCAGACAATATCCAGCAGGTGCTCCTTAAAAACGAGAAGTTCGACGTAAAAGAGGAAAAGAGCCGTTACGAGATTACTATGAACGGATCAATTCTCTCGATTATTCCCCGCTACAACGGCCGTATAAAGAAGGCTGTACCGCGAGATGACCTATCCGGCCGAGTGATGGCTACAAAAGACCTAGCTGTCCTAGAAACGCTCAAGCTGATGATCGTAGAAGGTATGTACCGTGGCGAGAGCTAAAACCGCAAAAGAGTCCACCATCCACCAGATGGTGGTGGACTATTTAAAGCTACAGTATCCAGGCGTCATATTTCGTACAGACTTTAGCGCAGGCGTTAAGATGACGATGGGGCAGGCCATAAAGCATAAGGCTCTACAGGAAGGCCGGGGCTATCCAGACCTGTTTATAGCAGAGCCGGCACAGTTAGCAGGTGATTGGTATCACGGGCTATACCTCGAGCTAAAGCGTAAGGGGGTGCGGCTCATGAAGAGGGACGGAAGCTGGGCGAACGAGCACTTTGCTGAGCAACACGCCTACATGAAACGTCTAAGTGAGCGGGGCTATCGATGTACCTTCGCTGTAGGGTTCGATGACGCAAAAGACCAAATAGACAAATACATGAAACTAACAGACTACAAAGAAAGACGGAAACAAATACCAAACGATCAAATTTTCTAGAACAACACTAGAAAGAATAGGGGGGCGAAAAGCCCTCCTTATATGTTAGTATTAAATTAGTAAACCTTTAATCATAGGAGACAATTATGCTAGTAAATTACGGCGTAGCAGTGCCAGAATCACAATTTACCACGACTCCAGATAAGCGTGGCGTGATTGGCCAAATTGCATTTACAGATACGGGACGCCAGTTCCGTTATTGTAAGTCGGCAGACACCGACGCTCAGCCATATTGGACTGGGATGAAGAACGACGCAACAAACAAAAACGGCGGGTTGGCAGCAGATGCTAAGATCGGCGACACGGTCATTCAGTTGAAGCCTGGCCATCAAGCTGATGGTTGGCAAGATGGCACCATCCTTATCAACAACAAGCAGCTCCTTGAGTTTATTCAGGTTTCAGGTGACTACGTCTACCTCCGTGACCAAATCATCGAGGATGTTTCGGCCAACACCGGTGTGCAGGTTCGCCCCAACGACTACGATAACCTCAAGAAGGTTACAGCAGGTGCTAAGGTTTACACCCGTAGCGCTGTGCCGGCTGGTCACTACTTCTGGTGCGAAGTGTAGTCTACACCACCTAAACCAAGAGAGAGGCTTTGGCCTCTTTTTTGGTTTCTACCCTAATGCTATAATGGATACACAAGCAATAACTAAATAGGAGCACAACAATGAGCACACAGTTACACGTCATGCCAGGGTTTTGCCTGGTAGAGGTAACTAATAAATATGGCTCGAGTCTGTCTATCTCACAAGGGGATCACGGCAGCCATACGAGCGGCACACTGAAGGCTGTGTATATTCACCCAGACGGTGTAGCCACAGACAAAGAGGAAACACTCTCGAAATTCCTCGGCAGCAAAATATATTTTACGAAGTATAATGACAGCGAGGAGATTGAGGTGGACGGCAAGATGTTCATCTTCGTACCCGTAGACGCTGTGAACGGGGGTTCTCTGGATGCCTAAACAAACATCAGTACGTAATGTGATCCGTGGTGCTGAACTGCGCGAAAAGATCAGCATGGGAGTTGAGAAGGCTTTTGATGTAGCTTATTCCTCGTATGGTGCAAACTCTGGCAATATCATGATTGAGCACCGTTTCGGCGAGCCTCTCGTATCTCACGATGGTATCACTAATATTGGTCGCCTTGTAGTAGCAGATCCAGTAGAGAATATGGCTATCTCTCTTGTCCGCCAGGCAAGCGAGAAAACAAACCGTTCAGCTGGTGACTCTACAACTCTTACTATCGTGATGACCTACCTCGTCTACAACTACTTTAAGGAGATGGCGAAGGATAAGCCTCGCGCTGTACAGAAGCAGATCGAGCAGAACAAGAAGGCTATCATCAAGGCTATCAAGAACGCTAAGATCGAGGCCACTGATGATCTACTCTACAATGTCGCGCACACATCATCAGGCGATGAAGCTATTGGGCACCTAGTGTTCGACGCTATTAACGATGCTGGCGCTAATGGCGCAGTAACAGTGGTAGAAACACCTGAGAATAAGATTGAGAGCAAGATCGTCCAAGGATTCACCTTCAAAAAAGGCATGTCCTCCATCGCCTTCGCAGACGATATGCAATCTATCCAGACCAAGTACGACAACCCAACTGTTATTGTCATGTCCCGCATCATTAGTAAGAACGATGACATTGTGCCTATTATAGACGCCGTCCTCAAGGCTGGTGCAGAGAGTATCGTTCTCGTGGCAGACGTATCAGGCCAAGCCTTAGAGACCCTCGCTACTAATAAGATGAACGGTAAGCTAAACATTGTCGTAGTAGAGCCATCAAGCCAAGCCCGCGAGCTATTCCTTCGTGATGTGGCTGCCTATGCTGGCGGTGAGGTGTTTGTATCACCACGTGTATCAGACTTTACAGACGCCAATATTGGTAAGGTCGAGCGCGCCCATATCACCACTACAAAGACTATACTGTCTGGCCCCGGTAACCGTGAGAAGCTAGATCAATACATCGAAGGTATCAAGGATGACTACCGACGTGACGCCCTAAACGGTAAGACTGTAGAGATTAGCGTTGGCGCGGCTACGCAGGTTGAACGGCAAGAACTGAAGCTCCGTATCGAGGACGCTGTAGCAGCTACACAAATTGCGAAGGACTACGGTGTGCTCCCTGGCGGTGGTACGTTCCTACGTGACGTATACGAGGCTGATACGACCAATATGCCGAGCTACCTCACGCAGCCCTATACGATGCTCGTAAATAGCATGGCTAAGGAGACGACTGAAGACAAGCCATACACGCCAAAGGCTGGCTATGATATTTACTCTGAGACGTACCATACAGACGTTCTGGAGGCTGGTATCGTAGACAGCGCTAAATCTATCGAGGAGGCCATTATAAACAGCCACAGCGTCGCTGCACAGCTCCTGTCGATTAATGTGGCTCTGCCGTTTGAGAAGGATCAAGAATAATGGATATTGTAGCTCTTGTTATTTCAATTTGTTCCCTCCTAGTTGCTTTGCTGAATAACCGCCATGACCCGGTTGTACCTACTACGGTACGCCGGGCAGGCCTCTCCTGGCTGGAGAAATACGCAGGCGCGGAGGAACAATACCTAAATAAAAACACAGACACAAACAAAAGGAGCGGTATCATTGAAGCCGCTGATCCTGTCACGATCAATGCTCAATGGCGTGACGAGACAGGACAAACAGAAAAAGACCCGTTAGATTTTATGAAGGACGTGAAATAGATGGGTGTAATCATAGATGGTATATATTACCGTGAGACACCTAAAGACGAAGCGCAGCGCGTCTCAAGCACTATAACGGGCATTGCAGACACAAACAACAAAGACAGACAGCGCGAGGATTACGCGGTTGACCTAATCCAATCACGCAACCCAGATGGGACAGTAAACGAGGACTTTATCGAGTACTACCCAGAGGAAGCTAAAAAGCGCGGCCTAATATAAACATAAAGACAAACCCAAAATATAAGAGCACCCACTACAGGTGCTCTTTATATTTACCGCTCAAGTAGACAGACCATGCTTTGTACCCCTGTGACCTCCACACATCGTACGCACATTTTACGTTAGTCCCTACATCGAACGTGTCGCAATGTTCTCGTCCTGGGAGTATCCTTACCTGGAAAGCCCCAAGACTGTACCCATACACCCTATTATTTTGTGTAAATGTTAGTGTTTGGTCGCCTTTTGCGCCTGTCCTACAATGACTTTCGGCGGTAGCGATGGCAACCATGGTGTTTACGTCCCACCCGCTATATTTCGAGGCCTCCTCACGCACAGCATCGCATCCTGTCTTGGCTGGTTGCGCCACTATAGCTACTGGAGGCTGCTCTACTTTAACAACCGGTTTCGCTACTGGGCTTTTTCTTTTCCCGCGGTTTCGCTCGTCACAACCTTGATAGTGTTGTACTTCTCAATCTGTGTGCGGCCTGTATTGAGGCCAGCTGCGAAGGCTACGCCAGCGGCAATCAGTGAGAGCATCACAGCGAAGATTGCAGCTGTCATGATAGCGCTAGTCTTTTTTACGTAGAGCTTATCCACAGCGCGGCGAATCTCTTCGTTTGCCCCAAAGATTACATCTTGACTCTTCTTGGTGGTTTTACTTTCTTTAGCCATGCAAGTATTTCTCCTCTCTTGCTTATGTTTGCTATGTCTCTATAGTACACCATATAGAGAATAGAGTCAACACTTTTCTGAGTTTTATTTACAACAAGAAAACCCCACCGGAGTGGGGATCTTGGATAATCTATAGGTTAGACTACCGGATCTTGGTGATACCTGTGATAACACCTTGGCGGCGAGGTTGAGTACAGATAAAGTTACCCGATACAACCATTGCACCAATTTCAGCGAGCTGGTTCGTTGGGTTCATGAAACCGCGGAACTGCATCCAGGTAGGCTGATCCTCGCTAATAGCGCTATCGATAGCTTCCTGCTTCTGCTTCACACGCTCAAGGCCAGGAATGGTCAGGTCACGAAACTCCAGGTAGTTCTCGTTGAGGAAGAACATCTTGCCCACAGGAGCTTTATCGTCAGCCACACATGGCTTGCCACGAAAGTCGAGCGATACAAACCCAGCCGAGCCGTGCAACTCGCTAGCAGGCACAGAAGTACCCATTGGAGTGCCACCGCTAACACGGTTGTAGCCACGGGCAGTCATAGCGTTGTACTGGACGCTAAGCTTGTCGCCCATCAGTTCCTCGTAGAGGCTCCAAGTTGCCTTGTCGCTGAGGATCATCGTTGGGCTGTGCTTTGCGCTACCAGCAGCTGAGACAGCGTCAAACTCTTTAGCCATGAGGCCGAGAGTCAGGAGGCCGTTAGCAGCAGCGGTAACGTCAGCGTTGACCGAAGGCAGGGTAGCACGGGTGATACCAGCGTAAGTGGTAGATGCCGTACCGTTGTCAACAATCAAGCCAAGACCATCAAGGTCATTACCAGCACCAGTACCATAAAGCTGAGTACCGATGAGGTTTGCGAGGCTGTTTTGAGCTTCCTCGAGCTTTTGAGCGACCAAGCGGACAACCTGGTTGTCGTTCGATGCTTGGTTCACAGCCTTCTCAAGCTGGCTCACAACAACGCTCTGAACGACAGTGGCTGGTTCCCACTTCAGGTTCTTAACGTTGTCGGTGTTGGAAACAGCAAACTGCTCCATGTCGGTAATCGACTTACCAGTCGTACTGTTCTTGGTTTGTGTAGGACTTTGAACCTTCGGCCCAGTCCACTTCTTGGTGTTGCTCATCACGCGAGCGGTCAAAACGTTCGAGTTGTTAACAAAGTCAACAACGCGAGGTAGAAACTCGTCCTTTGTGATGTTTTGCACTGTTTCTGAAAACTTCATTGCTTCCATCTCCTTATAGTTGTTACTAATCTGATTTTACGACACTATTCAGTGATAACCGTGGCCATTATTGGCCTAATTGCGCGTAAATGTTCTGCAATTTCAGCTTTGCGGCCTGTGGGCTATCTGTAGTGAGCGGCAACATTGACTTGTAGCCCTGAATGTCCTGGTTAGATAGAGCACCACTGTCGCCGGCTGCACGGGCTAGGGCGACCGCTAGAGCTTGCTGGTTAGCTTCATATGCTGATGCACCTGGGTTGAACATACCAAGCGTTGCGCTGTTCAGAAGGTTATTTAGGACGCCTACAGGGCCTTGTGCACCGCCAGCCTGCTTATACATAGCCTCGATACTAGCCGCCTTCTTGGCCGCGTCAGCCTTCTTTTGGTCATCCTTCGATGTTTTACTGCTACTTGCCTTCTGGAGCGCGGCGAGTTGCCTCTGGTTCATCGCGTCTTTCTTGTCGAGCTGCTCGAGCATTGAGGCGTAGAACTGCACAGCCTTAGGGTTATTGTCTGCGGCTGCTGCCATGTAGGCTTGCTCGATCTGGTCACGATCTTTGCCAGCGAACTTTGACGGCTGCATAAGCTGTTGCATAGCCTGTAGCTGTTGAGCTTGCTGCAGTTCTTTCTGTTGAGCCTGAGCGCTTTGTGCTCCGCTAAGCTGTCCGGAATTTCCGGATAGCTGGTCAGCGCCTTGCTGTTGCCCACCGTTCATTTGGCCAAGAGCTAGTAGGCCCGCGCCTGCCAAGGCTGCGTTTTTAGCCCCGTTAGCTAGCTTGTCGCTGTTCTTGGACGCCAACTGGAGTGCGCGGCCACCTGTCTGTAGAGCTTTGCCTGTGGCGGCTGCTAGAGGCTTTCCTACAACCTCCTCTGCCACCTGAGCAAGCGGATTATTGAATGACTGTCCACCTACACCTCCAGCGAGCGGAGCCATCTTTTGCTGCTTAGCGATCTGCCCAAGTGTAACAAATGGCGATTGCATACTGCGAAGTGTTGTGTAATCTACACCATCGCGTAATTGCTTCACAATATCCTGTGTGAGACGAGGAGAAAGGTTAGCTCCTACGAGAGCTTCTGAAAGTTCCTGGATGTTGTCTGGGTTGCTGTACACATCTTTTGAAGCGGCATTAATACTCTTCTTCAGATCACCTGCATAATCACGGACAATCTTGCGAGCAGCATCTGCCCCCTTTCCTGTCATATCGTACGCCTTACCCTCAAGCTCTTGCACGGCCTTGTGTAGGTCGTAAATATCAGCTTCACCAATAGCTGCTGCACGATTCTCACCACGCTCCGCCAACCGTTCTGCAATCTTGCCTTGTGGTACATCATTAGCGGTGTTGATAATGTTAGTGAGCGTCTTTTTCTGGTGTGGCTCTAGGGCGATACTATTCTCGATAGCCTTGAGCGCTTTAGTACGAGCCTCGTCTGGTATAAGGGCGCTAACCTGAGCGTTTTTGAGGGCGTTATTATTAAAGTTAGACAGAATACCCTCGTTGCCCGTCATGATGTTCGCCAAATCCTCGTACTGCCCATCAGTAAATCCGTACTTGTCTGCGAATTTAATAGCATCTGGTGCGCGTTGTAACACCTTCTTGTCTTTCACAGCACCGATGATCTGGTTATTGCGTAGCTTACTCCCCGAATCCTCTACGGCCTCACCGATGGTGTTTAATTTGGATGCCAGAGTGTTATTGTCAGTCAAAGCTTTGTTTGTTGCCCCTTCTACAGCATAGTTCTCTGCGATATTGGGGTTGACTGGTGCTACTTTATCTACACCATCAGTAAGCTGCCGTACAATATCGTTCTTCGGTGCCGCAGCGGCCTCTAGAACATCATCGACACTCGCAACGGCCTTAGGTGCGGCGGCCTCAACCACATCATCAGCCACATTGGCCACCTTAGGCAGGGCTGTCTCCACCACCTCTGGAGCAGCGCTAGCAACGGCCTTGGCTGCAATATCGTCTGCTTCATTCCGCATAAGGTTATTGAGCACACCACTACCAGCTGAGCGTGCAATGTCATCACCATAGTTAGTAGCAAGCCGGGCGACAATGTCGTCACCGTACTTAGCTGCTCCCTTAGAGAACAGTTTATTTAATACTCCGCCGAACATTAGTACATACCCCCTTGTCTTCGTTTATATAACTCGTTTAGTGTGTTAACTTGCTCGTCTTCATCAGGAACACCCTGCTGTGGGTTGAGAGCGCCCATAAGCTGAGAGCCGCCATATAGTGCGCCACCACCGAGAGCGAGCTTGCCTACTGCACTCTTAGGCACAAGGCTGCGCAACCCCTCTTGGTATAGTGCTCGTGACGGCAAAGCCTCCAACACTGCGGCAGAATCGCCTCCAGCACCACTCACAGCCCGCGTAATAGCGTTTTGCCCACGGCTCTTGAGAAAGTTACCGCCCACCTTCATAGCGCCCGGTATAGCGCCTCCCAATACGCCACCAAGCAGTGCACCGTTCAGCGCGTCATCTGTCTCGCCCGTGCGGATCTTGTCTAGTCCACCCATAGCAGCACCAGTAGCAGCTGAGCCGGGGATAGTGTATAGAGCCTTATTGACAGCGCCGAGTCCTTCAGCCACCTTACCGAGCTTAGCAGCCTTAGCGGCTGCACCAATACCAGGTAGAGCGGTGAGGAGCGTCTCTCCAGCTGCTGCCAAGTCGCTGCCTACATCACGATCCTTGTAGTTTCCAGTAGCCAGGTCGCTTACTGCACCGACTGTTTGAGCAATAGGGTTAAGAAAGGAACCAAGAAGACCGTCGCCAAATACATTGTTCTTCTGCTTCTTTTTCTGCTTTTCAAGTTCAGCGTTAGCGTCACTAGCTGCTCCTTTCAATTGTTCACTCTTACTGTCTAAGGATGACATTTGGCTTTTCCAGGCGTCATCGAACCCAGGAGTGGTCTTACGCATATCTGCAAGCAGCCCAGCGTTTGCTGGATCATTGTAAATACCATTGAGCTGCTCCTTGTAAAAGTCGTTAACCTTCTGGTTGATCTGTTGTTGATCAGCTGCATCCTGGTACTTAGCCAGCGCTTGATCTTTTGTTTTACCGAATAACCAATCAAACATACTCTATCTCCCCCACAGTGAGCCACCGCCAAATAGCGCGAGCGGCCCCCATTTAGCTACATTCTGGAAACCTTGCGAAAGGTTACGCCCAATATCACCAAAGTAGTTATGGTTGTTAATACGGTTATGATCAGCCTGTACACGGCCAAGACGGCTAGCTTCAGCACGGGCTGCATTTTGAGCGGCTGCAAGCTTCTCTTGCCAGGCACGAGCTGAGGCGTTAGAGGCGTCTTGCCGGTCAAGCATGTACTTCTGCAAACCAAAGTTAGCTGCATTAGCTGCTGCCTGCCGTGCATTAGCTTGTTGCTCTTTCCATCGCTCGAGAGCCATCTTTTGCTGGTTAAGTTCCCAGTTGTCTCGTGCACCGTAGATATTAGCAAGAGCGTTTTCGTCTTGTTGGTATTGGCTGTAGGCACTATTGCGTTGGCCAAGCAAGGTATTCCAGATACCCTGGAGGATGTTCGTGGTGTCCTCTTGTGTCTTGTAGTTACCGGCCGCCACATTATTTACCTCATTCATCGCACGGTTCACAAGCTCGTTGTAGTCTGTGGATGCGTTTTGGTAGTTGGTGTTGAGGTAGTTCTGCGTGTTCTGCATGCTGCCAAGCTGACCCTGCAATGCACGTTGCCTCTGAGCCTCCGTAAGGCCCGTACCACCATACTGCTGCCGGATGCTCTCTGGTAGCTTATTGATGGTGGTGTTGATTTGGTTCACTGCATCACGAGCAGTGGTGTAAACACCGCGAGCTTTGTTAATCTCATCGGTGTTCATGTACTTGTTGCGCGCTTGGTCGTAAATATCGCCATACGTCCGCCTGTTTTGTAGGTGCGTGTCGTAATTCGACTTTGCCTGGTCGGATTGGGCTTGGTAATTATTAAAAGCCGCTTTGCTGGCGTTTTTTGTACCTTGCGCGTCTGCTATTCTTGCTCCAAAGTCCATATTTAATTCTCCTTTACTCTAATTTAACACTGCTAGGCGTAGATAAGCCTGGTGTTACGAGTACTTGCGCTCTAATTCACCGAATGAGCCCTTACCAGCCATGTAATTCTGGACAACAAGTTTTTTATTAGCCTCATCACGCATGTAACGATCGTTAATAGCAGCCTGCTCGTTGATAAGGCGCTGCTGAGTCGTAATGCCGCGCCACATATAGCTGTTATATATAGCATTCATACGAGCAATATGAGCTTTCTCCTCTGCCATCTGGCGTTGCTGGAACCTATACGTATCAATAGCAGACTGAACAGATAGAAGGGTACGGTTGGCGATGGTATCCATCTTGTCCCATGCCTTGACATTTTGTAGGGCCGTCTGCCAGTCGTTGTAGCGGCGTCTGATACCATCCCAGATAGAGTCGTAATGCTTGTTTGCTACATCTATAGAGCGACTGAAAGCGTCCTCAACGCGTTTCTTATACGTATTGTTGGTTGTCATATATGTAGCTTGGTATCCCGCCATCTGTTGGCTGAGTCCACGTAGCTGTTGCTGTTTCGCCAAGTCTCGCTGCGCCTGTGTGATAGCTGTACCACCGAATTGCTGGCGTATAGACTCCGGCAACTTGTCTATCATCGTCTTTGTGCGGTCTACATTAGCTTTGGAGGCGTCTACGTCAGCCTTGAGATTCTTAAGCTCGTCTGATTCCATGTACTCTTTGCGCCGTCTCTCAAACTCTTCACCGTAATTGGGCATAGTAGCCGACACTGCGTCATATGATGCCTTAGCCGCGTCTGCTTCGCGTTGAGCACGATGCCACGATTCACGTGTCTGGTCTCTATATCTTGTTGCGTCTGCTAATCGTTGCTGCAAATCCATGTTTACCTCACAAATATGTCTTCATTAGGGTTGTATGGGAATATGTAAAACGTAAAGTCGAACCACGAACCACTCAAATCTACCCATGTCTTGGCAAATTGATGGTAGCCACCGCCCAGCAAGCGCTCTGAACGGTGTTGTAGCCACGAACCAAGAGAACCACGTACGTATATGTAGGTGTTGTCAGCGAATATTTCTAGTTTCTTGGATCGCGTGTACATATTGCGCAGCCAGATAGAAGGCGATACAGGGTTATTAGGCAAAGGAAGGACAAAGTCAAACGCACCATATGACAGTGGATTCCATAATGCACTACCTTCTGTAAGCATGAACGGAATATCGTACGTATAATAGCCAATTCCAGGAGCACCAGGGGTAATAACGTTATTAAAGTCTACCGTAAAATTCTGATCTGCGTTGAACCAGCGGCAATACATACGGTGAACTATGTGGGCACGCCCCATACTCATAAAGAATGGCTTGCGTGGTTGCCCGTGAGGTATACGCACAAAATCAAAGTCTTGGAATTGTGTGAGCGGTATACGATCCCAACGGAAGGCATACGTCCAGTTGATCTGCGGTGTATTAGGCTCGCTGAATATACGGGTGTTATTATTGATCACAACACGTCTAGAGACGATCTGAGGCGTCTTATTAGTAACATCTGAGCCAAAGATAGGATACTTGGAGTTAAATATCTCCTCTTTAGTAACAGGGTCGATTACTTTCAACCCGTAATCTCTACTACTATATCCTTGAGCGTTTCTCGTCATATGTATATTATAGCACTTGACGGCGATACCATTGGTGAGCGGATAATGACAAGAGAGCGGTTAGCGTTAGGGTTCTGTGTGTCATACGTGAATTTAAAGGCCTTTTCTGCCTCGCTCATCTGTACACGTGGCGTGTTGCCGGCATTAGTCACTAACCCGTAGAATGAAACCTGCTTACCTGCTATTGTCTCTGTGTACTCCTGAAAAGCATATGGCGTAACGTCTGTCATAGCGAGAGAATTAGGTAGCCAATATGTAATAAGGCCCGCCTTATTACCAAAATCTTTATTATTCTTAATACCGAGCACCATCTGAGACTGTAGCCTCACATCAACGCCAATATCGTTAAAGTCTGAGGTTTCACCCTTCTTTATAGCGCCATAGCGTGATGTTTTGATGCCATAGTCCCGTAGAGGTGTACCGTAATCAAACGACAAAGGTGAGGCTGTATATGGATACTCCACCTCCTCTGCTATAGGGGTAGGGCTCACAAACACCATATTTAAGTCTGATCGTGAGCCATCAGTACCGTTATAGTAGGGTGGAATAGCGTTTTTGTAGTAGATATACTCCCTATCTGCTGTCCAGACGCCTGGCTGGTCATAGAATGTAGGGTTCATAGCCATAACGAACGGTACATAGCCCAGGTTATGCCTCCATCTAAAGTAGTAGATCGTAGAGAGCCCAGTGTTACGCGCCTCAAGCAACTCCCCGCCATAGTTAGCAGTCTGTAGCCCGCCTGGTAGAGGTTGTCTGGCGTCTATGCCAAGCGGGGCTAGTATCTTTGCCTGAAGTATAGGAAATGACGAGTTAAAGAGCAGCTTGTTGTCTGGCGCTGTCTGCGCGTCAAACCCAGGCATAGCAATCTTTACACCGTAATCTCTACGCTCTACTCGAGCCATTAGAAAGCTCCTTGTGAATACCCAAACATAGCCACAATGCGGCCTGATCGATCCTCTGCTTTAATGAGTCCACGGAGCTGCGTGTCGCCCCGTGTCTCACCTGTACGTACCTGGCGTGGTGTAATCTGCTGCTGTTGCGCTATATTCCCTACTACGGTGTTGTCTATCTCCTCAAACTTGGTAGTGAGCTTTGTCTCTTTAATCTGAGAAAATGAGGTTTCAAGGCTGGCGGTATTAGGGTTGTACACTGAGTCTGCCATTACAGTTTCATCTCCTCCCCGAGTGTTCGGGCATTAAGTTGTACAGATACGATCGTAGGGGGCTCTGGTGTGGCGTCTGTGGTCGTTCCGTCAAAGCCAAAGGTAATTTCCTTGAATCGCTTATTTATCTCCATACGGACGCTTACGTCGCCCTCTGTGGCTGTTTTCTTACCGTATACCCATGGCTTGGCATCAATCTTGTACTTTGGAATGATTGTAGCGCCCTTAGGCAGTGCACGGAATGTTACACCCATACGGAGAGCCTGCTTGTCTGCCCACGGCACACCGCCATCATACATAAGTGATTGGTAGCTAAACTTCTTGGCTGGCTTGCTGTCGTTGTCTACAATGGCTAGGTTCGATCTAAGACCTTCTCTTGTGTTGGTCTGGTAGCTAAAGTACAGAGTATCGCCGAAGTTCCAGCAACCACCTAGCTCATACTTCACGTTGTCTGAGTTGTAGTTCCCTAGCGTTTCTGGCATGTTATACGAATAGTAGAAGGACTCTGGGTAGTTCTTGTCTACCGCACCCCATGAATAGATACCATGTCTCATCGTGTAGAGGCTGGTCTTACTTGGGAAGGCAAACAGCATAATACCGCGCCGTACCGTCATACAGTGAGGATAAATATCTGTAGTGTCACGTTGCTCCGTATACTCGCTATGGCTATCGTTCAGTGTACGCACCTTGGTGAGCTGCTTTGCTCCTGTGTAGGCATACATAGCCCCGTCAATAATCGTGTACGTAATGTTCTGATAGGTGAATAGACTCTTTGGCTCACCCATTGGTGTATCAATCTTGAAGTTCAAGCCATCTGCAAACCCATCCCAGAAGCCGAGCATACCCTCTTGGAATGAGCGGCCAGGCACTGTACTTACCTTCTCGCAGCCTAATACAACATACTCATCATTACTCGTGAGAGTAGTTACCTCCATGCCCGTCTCGACAATCACACGGTGCCGGTTAAATTCAGTTTCATCTACCTCTGTTAAGCCAGAAGGAAGCCAGTCAACTAGGTACTGGTCGTTACCAATGAATAGCTTGCTACCGCCCCAGTTGATGATGGGGTGGCTCTTGCGTGTCGTGCTGGTGAGCAGTGAGGCGAAGTATTGGAAGTGTAGGCCATACATCTTGTCCTGTTCGTACGTCTCTACGCGCCAGTTACCGTCGCTAGCATACATGTGGATGTGGTACTCTGTACCGAAGTTAGCGTAATCACCTACCTTCGTCTCTGGAAAGTCGAAGTATGTGATCTGTCCTGTTTGCACCTCACTGGCCTTTTTAGTAGCGTGAGCAATCTCCTTATTTTGAGCGTCATGCACTACCAGGTGCACTTGGCCACTACCCTTGGCGTGGAATCGTACAGAGATGCGTGTCATTGGTGACTGATCAGGTAGGAATATACAGGTGTTCTCCTCATTCTCAATAATAGAAGTAGGCAACCCATCGCTCTGGGGTTGGCCATTAATACTACTCCACCGGTTTGTGCCACCACCGATCCATTTGCCGTCCCGATCTTTCACGAGAATCTGCGCCACTGTAGGATATGAGCTAGCTTTACCGGTGATTACGTCAATCTGTGACTGTTTAGGCGATGTAGCGTTGGTATACATGTAGATACGGTCGTTACCAGTGATGTAGATAGCGTCCTTGAGTCTCCAGTAGGTAAGGTCACCGAACGTGCCTTGCGTCCACCCAGGACACGTTGAGGCTCTTGTTACATTGTTATCTACGTCAATCTTATAGAGAGTGCCGTCGTTACCAATCCCCCACCGCACACCGTCTGGAGTCTGTGTCATATTCACAATGAGGCTCTGTACGTCATTATCACCTAGATTACGCGCCCCAGGGAGCACAGAGAGCCGGCTTGGGTTCTTACGGCCATCTAGACATTCTGAGTCACCGTAGCTATTCTTGATACCAATCTTACCATCTGTGCCAAAACCACCATAAAACGATGTTTGGCTGATGATTGTATCGCCTGTGTTGCCTGCTGCCATTACCAGATACTCCTTACTGGATCAGTGATCCGTTCTCGCCCCATCATACTGCTACCGCCCTGGATAAAACCAGAGCTTGTAGTAATGCCGTACACTGTCTTGTACTCTTGCACCATGTTGTCGAACAGTTGCTTGTACATATTAGCGCTATCTAGGTCTTTACGCATTAAAAAGTATTGCTGTGCGGCGTAATATACGGGCGCTTGGTGGTATTCTTCTGGGAATTGTGGGCATTGACCTATCTTGACCCGTGTTGTTGCTGTGAGGCCTTGATATGGCGTCTCAAGGCGTATCTCGCGGGCGTTTACGACCTTAGCTACCTTATACCAGTTGCCATCACTGCCGTCTGTAACCTGTAACCACCCGTTATTCTCCATACTGCGCACAAAACTGTCTTGTGAGGCTGTGACTCGTGGGCTATTCTCTGTCAGAGACACACTAAACTCCTTATCAGCTAGTCCTAAGTCCTGCATACGAGGCTCAAACGTTACAATCATGCCACTTGGCACGTCCTCTGCTGGCGTTGGAAACAATTCCATCTCTGTACCGTTCTTGATGATGAAACATTCAGGCCTTCCGGTGGATTGCCCGCTTGTAATCTTGTGCCATTCCTCGATATTGTGCACTGGAGTGATAGGATAGTAGCTATCTCCATCCTTTATACGCACGTCTACAACCCTTACCATGTCCCTTGGGAAGCGATATAGTGATTTACCCTGGATAAGGTTAGTCTCACGCTCTTGGCGCACCCAGTACCGTCTCACGGCATTTTGGAATAGCTTTATTCCTGTGTTTATATCTGATACGGCTTTGCGTACCTCTGTGATGTTATCCTCATCTACGTTGATGAGGCTGATCACATCTTGTTTTAATTGCGAAAATGTCAGCATGTCTTATTCTCCTTTACTCTAATCATACACTACACGCCGCCACTCTTGCTCATCTCTCGTGGTAGATACTGGTTTTCTCCACTGTGACGCGTCCTCTTTGAGGTTATTGCGCCAAACTTGGTCATCACTGCGGTAATATTGGTGGTTTCGCCACGCTCCGGTAGCCTCGCTGGTATATGGTAGCTTGCGCCATTCGTGCTCTATCTCTGATTGTGGGGTTTTCCATATATCAGGCACAACTTGCGCTCTCCTAAACCGCAGCATCGGAGACGTTATACGGGCTAATGTCAGTATGTCCGTAGGAGACAGCTCATACCTCTCTATATCTTTGAATGAAAGCGAGGGAGCTGTCACTATAGCAGCAGCACTTATAGTGCCGGTGACAATAAGAGAAGGCGGTGGAGCCGTATACGCTATGCTCGGTTTGCTTATTTTAGCTCTCGCTACCACTGTTGGCGGTACAATATAGGTCTTGCCTGGCTCTTTGTAGACGACAGACGGGCTCCATATATTTACTCCGGCCCACACCTGGTTTGCTGGTAGCACGTACTTGGCTGTGACTATTGGCTTCGTTATATTGGCTTTTGCCGTTATGTTGCGTGCCTCTAGATCGTAGCTATTTGAAGCCTTAAGTGGCCAGACATACCCTGCATTGTAATAGCCAGCATGAGTGTTGGCGCTATAAGCGTAGTTCTCTCTCGATATTGCATGTGGCTTTGCTGGCCCCATGACAGTCTCGCCGTAATTCTCGTACGAGAGCCACCCATACTCGACAGTACCACTATTCCACGTGTAGAGGCCGGCGGTCTGTGTTATAGCGCCAGAGATAGTGTTCGACACAACCTCTCTCGACCATCCAGAAGGCTCTGTGTAGCCATCGTTCCATACCTTGTACTTGATATTTGGCCCGCTCCAGTTAACTCGTACCCAGTACCATGTGTTTTGTTGATGGCTAAATGGAAATTCCGAACCTCGCACAGTACCGCGCTGGTTGTCATACAAAACAAACCCAGGCACTGTACCGTTACGGTACAAGCTTATAGAGTATCCGTTGGCTGTAGCCTGTGAGTTGCCTGTAAAACGAAACCCAACGACACCAATAAGCCCATCACCACCAGTGTACCTAAACTTAGTTAGAATCTCACCGTTATACCAGTTTAGGCTCTGGCCGAGTGGAGCGTAAAAATCAGTGCCCTCGTTGTTTATACGTATTATGTCATCTACAACTTCGACGTTGCTATTCCCTGCGTATATCTGGCGGGCAATAGAGGTTAGCGCGAGTCTCCTGTTATATATAAACGTAGCCATAGACTACCCCGCTACGACTTCGAAATTCACAACGAAATACGGCGGCATAATACTGAAGGGCTGGTTATTGCCTACAGAATCCAGAGCGCCACCAGCAAAGGTGTTTATACCACTGGCGACTTTCGGATCTGCTGCGTTAAAGGCTAACCCGAGGCTTCCCGGCCCTAAGGTTTGTGATTGCCATGCATTCTGTTGGTAGTTTCTGGGTACTAACCCCTGAGTCTTTGTCCCGCCCTTAGAGCCAAGTTGCCCAATTATCCCGTCATACATAAATGGTGCTCGCCCCCTCATGTCTGTAAGTGAAAAGGCAGCTGAATTGATGATCACACCGTACGCGGGGTTTCTACGTATATGCTCTGCAAGGAGAGGAAACTCCTCAATACGATACACTGAGCCGTCCATAAACAGCCTGCCAGAGCCTGGTGAAGTGTTCATTGTCATGAATATATCGCCTACTCTGAGGCTCTGCTCGTAGTAATGGCCAATAAAGAACAACGCACCAGCTGGGAACGACTTTGCCGATGTACCTTTCTGTCCCCTAACGATAGTGTATGAGTCTGGCCCGGATCGACTGCTTACGAGCACAATCTCGCTGTTCGAGAATGTGGGCAACTCATCTTTCGGAGCGATAGTCACAAAGAATGGTTCAATAGGGAATGAGTTTATATCGCCAGACCTAAGTGTAACAGTGGTGGCTGTTGCATTTATTGCTGAGCTTAGGAATCCAATTGATAGGTTCGACATTACGCCCACTCCTCGTTATAGCGTTTTTTGTAAATATAGCGGTAATCAGGTATTTCGTCCTTTTCGCGACCGCCGGTGGCAACACTGAGCGGGTAGTTACCAAGTTCTTGGTTGACGTCGTCTAGCCTCATGTCGACCTTATCTCTTGTGAGTTTGCTGAACTTCTCGCCTAAAATCAAAGCTCTTGGATAGAAGTACCCAACAAACTGGGGCGACAAGAACATGTGCCCCGAATCGTTATCAATGTTGAGGTATGTACCTGATTTTATATCTTTTACAACCATAACCCGCCCCCACCACACTTTGTTGTACGTTAGAAACTTGTTCATCCCGGCGGCAGCCTCGCTGCTCTTGATATGGTTCAAGAAGGGTGCGCCATATACCCCTCTGCGTGGGTTGTTCACTGGTATAACAGTATCAACACCCATGTGGTCACATATGTATAGTGTGTCTTCATAAATCTTCGATAGAGGGCAAGATTTACCTACACCCGGGAAAACGGCCTCTCTAGCCTTTTCAAGATCTTCTTTATATGCTTTCACGTTGTCATCAAAATCGCTCATCTCTACTGTACCTCCATCCCAATAGCGGTAGCGCCAATATTAGCCGTGCCGCCTTGTGACATTTGCACTGGTGTAACGTCAACTACCACAGATAGCTCTTGCGCCGTCGTATTAGCGTATATCACACACTGAGCCGTTCCGGTCTTTGTTACAGGCACATCATTCACCGCTGGTATCGTAACCTTTTTCTCTCCTGCTGTTGGCACGGTAAGGTTATACGAGCCGATATTCTTGTTTCCTAGCGACACAGCACTAAGTCCAGCGTAGTTAGCTGGCTCACTAGAGCATACGTGCACTACGTTTGCTCCTTTAATCCTGTCTACGAAAGCCTGCCACGATTGTATCGATACTTTGTTAGCCATAGTTATACCTCCTAGTTAACCTTGTGAGCGCTGCCGCCCAGTTCTTTAATCATATTCTCTTTTTTCTTTAGATCCTCTTTAGTAAACAGCACTGGCTTCTCTGTCGTAAACATAGTATCTTTGCCGAGTAGTCCGTACACTGTAGACACAATAAATAGATCTGGCATATTCTGCGGATTACTATACGCCATCTCCCCGAGCCTCTCGATGACGTGGCGGCCATGCTTGGCGGACATAGCAAGCACACGGCCATCGACCCATGACTTGATAGGCTCTAACGCGTACAATACGCCTAGCTCGTCTCCCTGTTTCGACTTGATGTGGACAGAATCAAAAGTAAACTCAAGATCAAACCCGAGTATCCTCATGTCATCTATCAGCCATTTCAATAGGTTAGTGTTCATTTATTATCTCCGTTTAATTCTACCTCTCATTATACACGCCAATAATAAAAACCAGCCACGCCAAGATAGCTTGGTAGGCCGGCTCTGCGCCTCTATAATAACACAACACCCCTGGCTTTTGACCAAGGGCGCTATGCATAACCACAGTAAATTAATTAATTATACTTGTACAGTCGCTCTCACGGCGTCCGGACTCCGGATCACGCTGCATTTCACAGTATACTCCTACTAGATCAAATAGGCAACAGTAATTCATCAAATTCTCCAACAGTATTCACACCAGAGAACCCAACAAACTCTTTAGATAGCAAAACAGGCTGAGCACTCACAATCTTGTACTCTGTAAAGTAGACTTTGCCAGTAGGAGCAGTGATGTAGGCGTCCCCGTCCTTCTCGAACGTCACCACTGTTGTCTGGCCATTCTTAGTCACCGACATACGGTCTATGTACAATCCACGACTTGCCCCTCGTGGTATATACCGTGGTTTTATTACTTTCTGAAAATCCTCGGGCGGCGTGATGGTGACCTCACCGTTTCTCCACTCGATCATTAAGCTATCTTGCATACGCTAATATTATAACCCCCAGGATACCTAGGGGTCAATAATACAACAGCTGATTGTGAGCTATTTGGTTGCGCCAGCTTTGGCTGCCACAGTCACAAGGCCAGCAGCCTGGAGGCCGAAGGCGATACCTTCATAGATTACCTTGTCAGTAAAGACAAAGTGCCCGGTCACAAAGTAGTAACCAATGCCTGCTGCGACAGCGAGAACGACCTTAGCGATGCCGCCCCACTCCTTCTTGTTGAACATGTCAAACAGCTTTACGATTGCTGGTACGATAAGAACGTTTAATGCTTCCATTTTACTTCTCCTTTATTTTTTAAACAAACCTGTGATAGCGTCTAGAATCGCCTGCAAGATGCGCCGAATATCCCCAAGGATAGTTGTAGTGTCCTCTGCCTTTGGCGCTTCCTGAGGCGCTTCTGGAGCCCTCTCCTGCGGTTTCTCTGGCTCTGTTGGCGGCTCTGGGTCTACGTGCTGAATCTCTGGCGTCGGTGCGTTCTTGATGCGCTGTAGTTCCTTGTACTCGTCGCTCCGTCGCAGGTCGTCTGCTACCATGCCCCAGCTCCAGCCGTTACGGATCTGATTCCGGTAATGCTCAATGCCACCTTCGTCTGCGTCACGCTCGAGAATCTCCTTGTAGAGGCGCTGAATCTCGTTGGTCTCACTGTCGTATGCTGCTCGTAGCTCATTGTTGCGTGCGTTGCGTCGCTCTGCCACTGCTTTACCTTCTGCACTATTAGCCAAGTCCTCACGGATCTGATCCCAGTTCCAGCCTTTGTCGATCTGAGACAGGTAGTGACCGATAGCGTTTTCGTCCACGTTGCGGTCAAGGATCTGCTGGTACAAGCCATTCAGATAGTTAATCTCATCAGTCCGATCACGCTGCACAACCTGGCCAGCCTTCTCACGAGCCATGCGGTCTATACGGCCTAGGTCATAATTGCCCGGGCAGCTTGTGCTCGTCCATGAGTTGTGCGGACGAAGTGGTAGGTCACCGTAGGTTTTACGTAGCTCTGCTACCAACTCTGCAATAACGTCATAGTCCTCATCACGACACCGTGGATCACACTCAATACCAATGCTTGTCTGGTTGCCTACCCAGTTACCTGCGTGCCATGCGATATTAGCTGGGTCTACAATACAGGCTACGCGCCGGTCTGTGCCTGTCACGACATAGTGAGCACTTACCTGCGCTGCTGGGTTACACAACCAAGCTGTGACACCCTCAAACGTAGGGTTTTGGTTAGGATCACCCCACCAGTGGATTGTGATACTGCTGATGTTGTTGCCTTGCCGGCCAGCAGTGTAGTTTGGCGAGTCATACTGCGTAATGTAGTTGTACGCCATTTATACCTCCTTAAATATTAATACAGTTACTGTCACCAGCAATCTTGTATAGCCTACGGTACGCGGAGTTTACTTCACCCTCGTACTTCCATGCTACCCATGATGTTTGGTTACCTGAATTGTCCTTGATGTTGACGCATGATAGCTGTGGAGACGCGCCGTCTTTGCCGTCCTTACCGTCCTTGCCATCGACACCATTGATGCCGTTAGCTCCTGCCGCTCCTGTAGCCCCTGTGGCACCCGTAGCGCCTTTGTCTCCCCTACATAATCCTGCTGCACAGTATTTAGCCACAGCGGTCGCTATCTGCTCGTCTGATGCGTTCTTGCCGTTCATACCGTTACATATACCACTTGAGCAATAAGCAGCAACAGCGCTCATTACCTGGGCGCTTGTGGGGTTATCTGAGCATTTGTTGGTGAGACAGTACGTCTTGATGGCTAATGCTATCTCTGAGTTGGTTGGTGTCTTACCGTCAGCCCCATCTTTACCGTTAGAGCCTACGATAGATCCCACATTACGAGCTTCTCCGTCCGAATATGTGAGCACCAGGTTGCCATCCTTGTCTATTTGGGCGTTAGTGATGTTTGTGATAGGCTTCTCCACCTTCGCACCGCCTGAAATAGTCACAGCTTGGCCTGGTTTGAGTGTAAATACCTTGTAGATGGTGTAGCCACTGAATATAAGGCTCAAAATCATCATGATCGATAGGATTTTTAGTAGTGTTTCTCTTTTAAACCATCGAATGACACGATTCTTTCTCATCGTAGCAGTCCTCCCCTACTGTTAGACAGCAACGCAATGACAATTGGCACGAATGAGGTGATAACTGCGCCCACGACAAGGCGAAACAGCCATTTGTTACGGTCTTTAGCCTCTGCTGAGTCTGTCTCAAGGTCTTTTAGCCGTGATTCTATGTCTTTTTTGTATATTTCTAACGCATAGACAGGCACAAAGTCCTTTTCTTTGCGCAATTCGTGCTTTGTGATGGCGTCGTCGATAATCTCTTTGACTTGCCATTTGTTTAGCGGTTTATCATCCATACAGTTTGTCTCTTTCAGGCGAAAACCCGCCCAGTTATTCTCCTTCTTTAGAGATTATACCTCGGGCGGGCTACAGATAGGGTTGCTATTTACTCGCTAAACCCTAGATCTTCCTCTTTGCTCTCCGCTTTAGCTTGTCGGCCACGGCGAGCTGGCTTCTCCTCTGCTGCTGGAGCTGTGTCCTTGACACCAGTCGTGTACTGAGCTGGGCCGCGGTACGCCTCGTTGAGCCACTTGCTGCGTGCTTGAACGTCTGCAAGCATACGAGCGCCGTCAGAGCTGCTGTACTGGGCGTATTCCTTCCACATATGCTCAAGAGCCATGTAGGCGAGCCAGCCTGGCACTACCTTCTCCTCGCCAGCGTGGATTAAGAAGGCGCGTTGCTTACCACGAATAGTGGTGTTGGTGTACTCGTTAGGCTGAATATGCTCCTCGTCATCGATATGCATATACGCAAACCCTGATGGATACGGCGCGTTGTTCTTAATAACCACCATATCATTTGGCTTGAACATCGCGTACACAATGTCACGGAACGTATCACCGTCCACAGCCTGAGTTGTTACAGCGTTGCCAAGGATTTGATCCTCGGTTAGCCCTTGATTAATTTGATCCAGATTCATCTATTTTCTCCTTTCACCTTATAGTTGATCTGCGTAGTAATCTGCAATGTCAGTTAGACTAACATTTTTACCAAAAGCCTTATGGTTGTACTCTGGGCGATTAGCTGATGTTGTTTTATTTGCTACACGGCTAGCGGTCTTCTCCCGTGATTTGTCCTGGTTTGAACGTCGCTTGTCGTCCTCTGTCTCAAATTCCTTTGGGTTCTTAGCCTTGTAGATGAGGCCAGCTGTGTAAGAGCTAATGTTCTCGCCCTTGTGCTTGCGGTTGTACTCATCGCGAAAGTCAAGGATCTTGTTTACTAGTTGCACACTAGGGTCGTTGTTAAATTCCTCCGTGCCTGGCTTTGCCTTGATCTTAGGCACAATGCCGTCATCCTGGAGGCGATCCACGTCAGCAATAATAGCATCAAGCTCAGCCTTCTCTTGCTCTGCCTTGGTGGTTTGCTCACGATCAGAGGTGATCTTGTTCATGAGCTTCTCTGCCTTGGAGCTTTGGGCGCTCATAGCACTGTAGAACTGAGCTTCTGCCTTCTTGTTGGCAAACTCAAAGTCATCTGGTAGCTGTGTAGGTAGCTTGATGGACAGCTCCTCGCCGTCCTTGCCCTTCACAGTGATGTAATCGAGGCTGTTGTAGATGAACTTCTCCTCTGGTGAGGACTTGTTCCAAAGCTTCTCATCAATCTCATCTGGGCGCTCTTCCCAAGGCTGAGGCTTGTCGTCTTTCTTGGGCTCTTCCTTTTTGTCTTCCGCCACCTTAAGGCCACGACGCTCAAGCTCCTTTAGAAACTCCTCGTCAGAGAGCCCTTGTGCTTTCGGCTCTTCCTCTGATTCTCCAGATTCTTTTTCGTCTGATTCATCCTCTGGAGCCTCTTCCGACTCGTCGTCTTGCGTTTCGGTGGTGTCTTCACCCTCACCGTTGTTTTCCTCCTCTGTGGTAGGGTTATCTTGTTGTTCCTTTACCTCATCAGTTGTTCCCTTGTCGTCCTGGTCTTGGGCTTCTGCCTTCTCAACCAATGCGTCAAAGTCCATCTCTGATAGGTCTGTGTTAGATGATGCCAATGTAAACACCTCCATTATATTTGATATATACCTAGATTATATCTAAATGGAGGTGGTTATGTCTATAGTCCGAGACCAGAGAGGATACCGCTTGTGCCTTGATCCTGCACGCCGCCTAGATCGCCTACAGGCTGCGCTGGTTGCTCAGGGATTGGTTGACCCTCTACTGGTGGCTGCTGGCCCTGCATCGCCTCTGGTGGCATCTGAGAGGGGTCTACGGGCATTGGTGGCTGAGGCTCTGGAATCTCTGGGCTTGTAGGAATGGTTGGGTCTACGAGTAGCCCTTGGTCGCTAGCCTCCTGGAGTTTCTCACGCTGGCTGAGGCTGAGAACCTCTTGATCAATATGAGCCAGGAGCTTCTGCTGGAGCTTCGGGTTAGCCATGAGGAACTTGTCTGTCTGGAGCTGCTTATTGTGGGCTAGAATATGCTGCGGCGTCACATCATCACGTGGCTTAGCATCAAAGCCGTTCATGATGACTGCAAAGTCAATGTAAGCTTCCTCGTCTTGCACCTCACTACGCACCTCGTCCACGAGCATGTTCGGGTCAGTTTTGAATTTGACCAGGCTCTCGTAACGCTCGCTAGAGTCCTTGAGCCCAAGATCCTTAAACAGGTTGTATGGATCAATCACACCAAGCTCTGCTAGCTTGACTGCAATATTCTCACGTCGGCTCTTATCCATGCTCACGGTGCTACCTGGTGATACAGCAATCACAGCGTTGTCTGGAATAGTCTCACGAGACAGCTCTACATGGATGAAGTTACCATCAGTGTCACGGCCAGAGATTTTGTGGTTTTTGCTGTAGTACACCTTCATCATCTGTACAAGCAGCTTAAAGTAACGATCAAGCATGTTGTCAATCTCACGCACAATCTCATCCTGGCGGCCTGAGGCTTGGCTCTGCATCATCTGGGCTTCACCGAGTGTACCAACGTCACGCTTCGAGTCATCACCACGGAACTGAGAAGGCGTGCCAAGGATATTGTGGATACTATTCTTAATGTCCTCTTTGTCTTGTAGGACGTAGTTAGGCAGCAAGTGAGCTGGAATCTCACCGTATGCGTTGCTGATAGGTTCATCCTCACGAATATCGAGCACAACAGACTGGTTCGGCTTGCCTGTCAGCTTCTTGGCGTCATCCTCTGAGATAGCGCCAGAACGGAATACCTTAATGCTGTTTGCTGTGTCTGCGTTGTCGATGATCTGGCGGCCACGACGGTTCAGGATATTCTGGAGAGGAATGGCCTGCTCAATAGGCGAGGTCTGGTCAATCATGTGACTACCATCATTTAGGTAGTTACAGAAGGCATACGGCTTGGTAGGCTTATCTGTGTAGTTACAGATAGCAACGCCCTTGTTGTCGTACTCGTACATAGGGCTGAGCTTCTTGTCCAGGATGAGGTTATTGAAGTACCAGGCGACACACTCACGAGGCTCGCCAGTTGTAGTATCTGTAAACCAAATTTCGTTGTAGGCTACCACAGTGCTGAGGAGCTTCTGAGTCTTACGCACGAACCCAAGCTCGTTCATAATCTCCTTTTCTTTCTCTGGGAACTTGGACATGAGAATATCTACAGTGTCCTCACACACCTCGCAGATAAAGCGAGGCTCTTCGTCTAGCTCTGCGTTACGGTCAAGAATAACTTTCTCTGGGTTGAGCGCCTTAGCTTCAATCTCCTTGCTGAATGGGTTGTACATGAGCTTGATCACACCAACACGCTTCAAGGCGAGGTTCTTGGCCGCCACCTTGATCTTGCGTGAGAGACGTACCTTTTGGCTGTGCAGGTCAACAGCGCTTTCTAGGCGTGCTGCGAGCGTCTTGCTGGCTGGTGAGTCATCACCTGGAGTAATCTCGCACCCTGGGTCACGGGCTGAGACATAGGCTATAACAGCTTGAATACCAACGAATAGCTGGTTGTCTCGATAGTCTGCCTGGTGGTAGTAGAGCCTGTCACTGTCTTGTTTGCCTAGGTAATAACGTTCGTTCTGTGCTCGTACGTTACGTAGATTAAAGCCACTCCTGCTATTCCAGTAGGCTTCTGAGTCGTTCACCCAGTACTTGAAACGCCGTACAAGCGTGGCATCGTCCACTTCATCGATAGATAGAGCATCACGCTCGTCAATCACACCTGTGTTGGTTGTTATGTCGTCTACCCTGGGGTCTTTAAATACTTTGTCTTGGTCATGCATGCTATGTCTCCTGTTTGTCTCTATCATACAGCAAAGAGAGCGTGAGAGACTAGCCTTTATGCGAGCTTATCTGTCTCTACCGCTGTTGCAATATCAATTCCAATGTCTTTTGCCTCGACTCTGCCACCTGGATTTATGGTAAATGACTGCTTGGTAAGCTTGTTGATCTTCTTTGCTTCGTTTACTAGGAACCCATACTCACGGTTGGCTGTCATGAGCGTGTACATGAGAGAGTCTAGTGCGTGGTCTACGTTATTAGGGTCAAGCTCCTCACCGCCAGACTCCTTAGCATAGATGATGGTGGGTAGCGTGTCTATGAGATATGAGCAGTACTTGCTAAAGATAAGGCCAGGCTTGCCATCTGATTTATTAGCAAAAGCACTGTGTATCATCTGCACTGCTGCTTGCCTCCTGTCTTTCATGAGCTTATCAGCCCGTACAATGCGTGGACGCTTCTCATCTGGTGCTAGACGTGCAAATGTGTCATTGAGCACCTTGGCGATCGTCTCAGAGCCTCCTAGGTGACTGTAAGCGTCATGGGGCAAGGCTATCAAGTCTACTGGGTCTTTGAGATACATCTCTACAATCCTCTCACACCACCACTCTTTAGGCTTGTGGTTGCCGTGTAGCTCACGGTAGATGAAAGCTCTGTTCTCTTTCTCTGTGATGTTATCAAACATAGCCCAGAGCAGCACACACTCATCGTTGTAGCCCCAGTCCATGCCCATGACACGGTAGTTACTGTCGAAGGCTTCTTTTGTAACGTCCCACTCACTGAACTTAGTATATGTATGCTTACTCTGTCGAAACTCCTCAAACACAGCGCCAAACTGAATGTCCCAATCACCAAAACGCCAAGCACGGTATAGCTCTGGATCTGAATCTTGGAGAGAATCGAGGTATTTTACGTAGTCTGGGTCGTTCTCGAGCAAGAATGGGTTAGAGTCAATCGTGGCTGGTATGTAGGCCCGCCAGATACCTGTACGCTTGTCTATGACGATTTGCCAGTGTGTGATTTGCTTCTTGCCGTATATGTCCACCCACGGATATTCCATCTTGAGCACCTCTGCCCTATCTGGGTCTGGTGCTACGAAACGCTTCTTTACCCAGCCCATGCCTGCGCCACCTGGGTTGGTGGTAGCAAACACCTGAGGGTATAAGTCTTTGTACTTGCTGCGGGCTGAGCTGATGAGCTTCTCGTAGCGTCCCTCGTCTGGTATCTGAGTTAGCTCCTCGATATTGATACGACAATACTCATGCCCCTGATACTTTGTGTAGGCTTCAGCGTCGTGGAGGTGTCCTCCAACAACACGGCCGCAGCCTTTAGCTGATAGCACCATAGGGTTGCGACGTAGTTTAGCACCAAATGGCTGCAATGCTGCTACAGCACGCTCCTCAAAGTCTGCTAGGTCTCCTGCATCCTTACGAATGACGAGCTGGCGTGCCCTGGTATCACCAAAGCGATCGCCTATGGTAGCAATAGATACGTCTGTCTTGCCCCCACCACGTGAGCCACCAAATAATATCTCACGAAACCTTTTGTCGCGTGAGAGTGCTATTGCGAGCTGCTGGGGACCTGGTAGTGGTAGCCAATAGCCCTTTTCTCGCAGCTCATCATACGTTGCTTTGTTTAGTACGGGCCAATGCGACTTGCTCATCAATCCAATCCGTTGGTAATGTTGGTATAATAAAGCCTCTCATGATAGTTTTCATATCATCGCTGGCATCTATGGATATATCCTGTTTAGCTTTGCCTTCTGTGCGGTCTGCTACCTCTTTGGCTTCGGCTAAGCCTTCAGAGTCGCCCTTGTAGGCACGTTTAACACGCACGAGAGCTGTCTTTTGGAATGGAGTAAGCTCATCGCCCTTTTTCTCAAATTCCTCTAGCTCTTTGAGTGTCATACGGCCTAGCTTGTTATACCAGTAGGAGATACTGGTATCTTTTGACCAGCGACCACTAGATCTGTTCTGAGGGTTATCACCTAGCCCTCCCTTACCGGTAGGATTCCTGAGGTGTGGTGGAGTGGGTTCCTTCTTGACCCCTGTTTCTTGCTTGGAAGATTTTCTTGGCATACCAACATTATAGTTATTTCCCTTATGAATAACAAGAGGAGAGGCCTCGCAAACCTCTCCTAGTGTGTGTATTGTAGTGTCTGTGTCTCTATCTGAATAGAAAGTGCATAAGAATAATGAATAGCATAATGAAGACTATTGGTGGTATTACTTCGTGTTGGTTTCTCTCCTTCATCTCGTCTTGACTTATCACATCCTTTAATCTAACTACATATGCGTTGCCTATATCTCTATAGAAATTGTTGTAAGCCTCAGCGTTATCAACTGCCGTAGTAGTATAGGTCGACCATTCACTATCTATATGTTTCTTGTATCCAATATGGTACATGTTCATACTATTCCCCTTATGATTAATCTTATGAATGCTAAGAAGGCTGCTAGAGGTAATGATGCTATGAGTATATCAAGGATTAGGTTTCTGATCTTATGGAATGTTGTTAGCCATTTTGGTGTATCGTCCATTGGCTGCTCCTAGCGCGAGAGGGCTTTATCTAGAAGGCGCACGTCTTTTACCGATAGTTCTTCTATTCCATCTGGATCAAACTTTAGCTTTAAGATGTAGATTGCCTCGTCTGGGCTGTTAGCTTTTACTATGCGAGATAGTGTGTCTTTGATGCTTTTACGGCGGTAGATGATCATGTATGGTTTCATTAATTCTCCTTTACGGTTAGTCCGCTAGTGTACCGTCTATGATACGTATACGCTCTACTGTTAGTTCTCGTTTATTATCTGGGTCTTGCTTTAGTTTCAAGAGATATTCTGCCTCCTTCTCGTTATTAGCTTTGACGACACGGTGTAGTAAGTCTGTTATTCCTTTCTCTTGGTAATCAATTAGGTAAGTGTGCATTACTGTGCGCCAGCCTTCCTGGGTGTTTCGTCGGCTACAGACACATATAGGTGGCCTGCTAGCCTATATGTGTAGCCCTTACCATACTCTGTCTCTTGTTCAAGAAATGCAATAGCTAGGAACGGAGCATCTACTAATTCAGTTTTTGCTTCGCCTGTTTCTTTATTAGTTCTTTCGATTAGATAGGTAGGCATTAGTCATCGTCCCCTACACGCTCTACGTTAATGATACGGTAGCTGTATGGCTTACAGCGATTACGCTCGAGGTTACGGAGTGCGACGCGAGCGCTCTCTGCTACTGTCTTATATTCCTCTTTCTGGCTTCGGCTGAGTCGCTTGTACTCGATTGTGTATAGATACATTGTTAGTTCTCCTTTGTTCTTTTGGTTAGTGGTTCGTATGCTCTCTTGAGTTGTTTGCTGTCTAGAGATTGCTCGATGTTAGCTAAGGCTTTCTCTAGGTAGTCTGTTGCGTTGTCGATATAGTACTTGTCGTCTACAAACTCTCTGAGGAGGTTGAGGCGGTACCTCATGTCCTTCAGCTCCCAGGATTCCTGGTAGAGTTTCTTTCTTACTTTCCAGTTCTGCATTGCTCCTCCTAGAAATTCTCATACTCAACTACTGATACATCTGATGAGCCGTTGCTCAGCTCTGTGACACGAAGCAGGCTTACTTTCATAAACTCATCTGGATCTGCTGCTGCAACTGCGTAGCCAAACTCATCGAGTGCTTTATCCTCTGTGCTAATGTCAGATGATTCTTGATTGTTCTGGTACTCGTACTCGCTGATGAGCGGATTCCAGACATATACCTCTCCAAGCCTTGTAGTGGCTTCAATGGTGTAGTGTGTATAGATTGACATTGTGGCTTCTCCTCTTTGCCTTATGTTTATGTTTGTATTGTACACTCTGTAGGAGGGGGATGCAATAGATTTTAGTTATTTTGCCTGGTAGAATTTACAACAAGCCTAGATAAAGTTAAACCCCACCGAGGAGATGGTGGGGTGTTACATGGAACACAGTTACCGAGACAGCACATTTCGTGCTCTTGTTGAGGGTTGTCTCGTGGTCTTGCCGGGTAACTAAAGATGATAAGTGTTCCATGGGAAGAAAAGTATTGTGTGTCTGTGCCTAACCACGTAACAAGGAGGAACCAGGCACAGATACTATGGTTGTAGTTAGAAAGATTCTACACCACTGCTACAAGATGTGCTATGGAAGTGTTACCTCCATCTACCATTCATTATACTCTTTTCGGATTTTGTTTGCAATTTCTTTGCAGCTCATTTTGCCTGATTTTACGTTGTCAAAGTCACGCTGCAGCATGGTGAGTTTATTCTCTCCAATCTCCTCTAGAAACTCTGTGACACGTCCCTCGATATTGCATATGTCTCCATATAGGCGTATGTCTTTCTCTATGCGCTCTAGGATCACTTGAGTCGCTGGATTCTTAGGAAGGTGGCATTTGATACCAGCCATGACAAATTGTAATGTCTCTTCTGATTCTCGTAGGTCTTGTTTAGTCTTCTGTGTCTTGTATATCATTACCTAATTCCTCTAGTACTTTATTTTGTAGATTCCATGTTAGCCTTGATAGGCTATACAGTTTGTTGCTGATACGCTCAATCTCTTCCCTGGTTTCTCTTGAGAGTTTAGACAATTCTGCAATCTCACGTAATTTGCCTGATGTTGTCTTCATGCTTAATCTTGCTGTGCCAATGTCTATCATGATTGACTCTGCCGATCGCTCATTCTGGGTAAATTGCCGCTCTTTGAGGGTGTGCCACGTGCCGTCATTACCCACCTTCTCGTGGATTGAAACACACGACATATCATCAGGATTTGATTTGTCTATCGCTCTTCGGTATTCCCTGAGCGCCTCTGCGTATTGGTAATATCTATTTGTTGGTATTTCTTTGAATGTGAATAGACTCAATGCCGGTTCCCAATACTGCCACACACCATCGCGACGTATTGCTGTCACCCTATAAATTCTCTCCATTATTCTCCTTCTCCTCTAAAATTAATTGAATAATTCGTTCTCGTGCGTTGTAAACCATAATATCCTCGATTACCTTTGTGTCACTTTCTAAATATTGATCTGCAATATCTGCTAACATGCTAAACTCCAGCTGCTAGGTACACTAACCCTGATAGAGCTAGATATACCGAATATAGCAGGCTAAGGAATAATACAGATAGAAACACCGTAGTAATAAAGTCCATCCATAGTTTCCGTATGACGCTAGCCTGGCGGTATTCGTAGGTCTCGTGTAACCCTTCGATTGCTGTAGTAAACATTGTTATTCTCCTCTTTCTGCCCACCGCTATTGTTGATCTGTGTTCGTGTATTTATTTGACTGTGCTCATCAGCCAGCGCTGCCATAATGCCTTCATGTTACGCGCCCAGCTGTTCTTGATCCGAAATGCGTACCAGTCGTGGTGCATCTGCTCGATCATGCCCTCGTTTTCCATCTGCTCGAGCTTGTATGTTACGTTGTCCATTGTTGTGTTCCTTCCTTTCCTTTGGTTATGTTTCTACTATACTCCGTGTAGCTTACGATTGCAATACTTTTTTACGGCTTTTTCGAGTCTTTTTTACAACGTTTAGGTGAGGGCCAACTGGTATCCATTTATTGTCTTGCCATAAGTATAGGGTTAGATCATTTTTATGACAATAGATTGTGCGAAGTAAGCTTGGATTTACTCGAATGGCTAATGATACAACTCTCGCGCCAAGACGCTGCTCAGCGCGAGATAGAGGGTTATTCTTCATATTCTAGTACTCCTATGGACTCAAGGTCTTCATCTGGTGTATGGGGTTTCTGCCGCACTTTTGTTCCTGCGTATATATCTTTGTCGTCTGGGCTGTCTAGTGACACCTCACCACTAGCGATGCCCGTTACTGGAGGTAGGTTATCCATTAGGCGTCGCTCCTCATATAGCTATCAATGAATTGCTGTCGATCTTCCTTGTTGCCCATAAGCTTAAAGTCGTGGCCACAGTGTTCTCGCCATGCCTTGGCTGCTTCAGCCTCTGGGCCTGTGCTGCGATTATCTTTTTGGTCACCCATAGCTAGGCGTTGCTCTGGAGGGAGTGTGGCGTCCTCTTTGATCATCTTCATATGCTGCACTGCGCCCTTGGCAAACATTTCAGTCGTACCATCTGCCATCTTTACTGGCATGAGGTTGAAAAACTCAACCATACGTTTCACCTCTTGCTGGGTATTGCCCTCAATGGTGTGCACCGTTCCATCATAGGTGGTGATTTGATATTTTGTCATAAAGCATCTTCTCCTCTCTTTGCTTATGATTCTATTGTAAGGCTGCTAGCCGTAAAAGTCAATATTATCGTAATCGATTTTGCGAGATTTTTCCTCTCGCTGCCTTTGGATCAACTGCTCAATCTGTGCCGCCTTGGTAATAAGGTCATACGCAGTCTTTACTGTTGGCTTAAATTCATATTGCCACTTAGGAAACATGAGCCGCATAAAATCGAAGTAGTTTACGGCAGACTCTAGGCCACGGGTGCGCACCACCTCTTTCACCCATTTACGAGCCTGGTTATGGTTTGTGATAGAGATACCAAGTGATTTAGCTGCATCGTAGAAAGCTTTCTCGGCTGGGTCGTAATTCTTGCGTGTGCTTGTCATGGGTGTAGCCAGCTCGCCATATGGGTTGGATGCAGTAGTCTGCTGTTGGGCTGGCACGTTATTTGATACTGTTGCTACCTCTGTTAAGGTGTTATTAGGCTGCGAGTTAGCCTCGATTTGCTTTGCTGGAGTATCCTGCGTTTTGCTCTCCTCTGCAGCTACTGCGTCTGATTCGGCAATAATCTCTGCGGCAATCTCGTCTGACAGAGCCTCGTCAATGATATTGCCGCGTCGATCCATGTTACCTTGCTTGTCGTTGCGCTTCACCCATTCGTTATATTCAGCGTTTGTGAGTTTGCGGGGAAGTTTGCTTTCGCTTTGTGTATTGTCCATACTCTCAATAAGGGCAACGTCGTCCTCTTTACTCTCTGTTTCCTGCTTTGGCAACCTCTTGCCGTTAAGAATATCGATGTAATGTTGCTTCACCTCTGGGTCTTTGACAGTGCTGAGGTATGTCTGCTGTGCCTTACTACCCATCATTAAAAACGTTTCGTCGTGATATTCAACCTTGTTCGTATATGGTTTTACAGCTTTTACTGCTACTTCTCGCTGTTTTGTGTCGTCTACGGGCATTGTAGACTCCTCTAGGATTGCATCGAAGCTGTCGCCGTCATCTACGCTCGCTTCATCATCGCGAGGCGGTTCATTGTTATCTGCTCTAATAGCTTTCTCAACACTACGCTGGTCGCTAAACACCTCACCGGATTTTGTCGTAATCGTGCCCTTTTCAAAATCAATAGAGAGAGCTGGGTATATACCGTCACGAATAAGAGAGCCAGCAGCGTCTTTGTGGTACTTGATATTAATCCATCCACTCTCTTTCATGAGCCATAAGTAATACCTCACAGTTTCTTTCTTTTTGTTCATCTCTGCTGCGAGCGTGCTATTCTTTGCAAAACAGTATCCCTGCTGCTGTGAGTGTTTTTCAATAAGTGAGTACAAAGTTACGCATGTAAGGGTTGCTTTTCTATCGTGCGCCATTTCTTGGCCTGCCAGAATAAGATGGACGTTGGTAGATAATAGCACCCTAGTCGTTGTCCTTCTTGTTAAGCTTCTCGTAACGTGTCGTGAACGGATATGTCATCTTGTTGATAGAATCCATTGAGTCACGATCATCTTTGTGCTCAAAGATCCAAATGAGAATGTCTTTGATTGTTAGCTCTTGATTTGTCATTGTTCTTATTCCTTCCTAGAAACAAATACCGTCTACCCAATAGCGTTTGTAGTAGACGGTAGACGGCATATGTTTCCACGCTATTTGTTATCTACTACATCACTAGTGTAGCACGGTCATGATTCAAAATCAACATCTTTACCCGTTTTTTTCGTTCGCCGGCCACGCCGGCAACAAGCGAACGAAGTGAGCGCGTTAGTAAATCCTATCCTGAGTCCAATCCTCCCTCCTATCCTCTATCCTATCCTTATTACTGTTGATTCCTCAACACCCCCCCGTTGAAACATCAACATACCCCCTGTTGATTCCTCAACACCCCCCCGTTGAAACATCAACATACCCCCTTGCGCATAGGGTCATTTTGGCCCTATAGCTTTTATCCAAAATCTCCCAAAAACCTCTTGCTTTTGCTTGCTATATGAGCTACAATAGAAACATAAGCAAAGAGAGGAGAATTTGCATGACACAGCAAGAAATAACAAAACGCGACGAAAAGAGGGCATTGCAGCTTGCGCTAAAAAACCAGTACAGGCCTGTTATTCCACTCGCTAAGGGAATGATCAGCAACGCTGAGAACGAGAAGCAGACGTTGAGCTTGATTGCTACCCTACACAAAAGCGTCCTAGGGCTTACCAGGACGGGCGAGATGCGTCCAATCGGTGACTTGCGGGTATTTATGGCTATCGCCAACCAATACGGCCTGAACCCGTTTAAAAAGGAAATTTACGCTACATATATCTGGGACTCTAACCGACGAGGCGAGGAGCTAATGCCAATCGTGAGTATCCACGGTTTGCGCAAGCTTGCACGAAAGGGCGGCGTATACACTCACACAGGTGCAGCAAAAGTTAAGAAAGATGGCGACAAGCTCCTGAGTGTCACAGTGCCTGTATTTGGTCGCTGGGACAACACGAGCACACCAATCGAGGTGACACGCTACACAGCCTACTATGATGAGTTTGTACGCACTAACCGCGAAGGACAGCCGATGAGCAACTGGAAAACGATGCCTATCGTGATGCTTACCAAGTGTGCTGAAGCTAATGCACTGCGCGCAGGCTTTGATATTGCAGGTATCTACGTAGAGGAGGAATTAACCGCTAACGCTAACAACGGAGAGGAGAGCGACGATGAGTAGAGTTGATCACCTGTCGTATTCAGCAATTGTAACGTTCTTGAATAACCAAGTTGAGTTTCAGAAGCGCTACATTGCAAAGATCTATGACAACCCTAAAACACCATCACTAGTAGTAGGTACGAGCTTTCACAAGGCTATGGAGACCTTCTACGATAAGGACGGTGGTAATATCCAGGCTGCTATTGAAGCCGGCCTAGAGGAGATGAGCTACGTTAGCGACTCCGAGATTGACTTTGGCAAGACAGGTAGCCGTGAAAAGATGATGCAGGACTACACCCGTCTCGTCAATAAATACTTTGAGGAAGCGCCCCATTACGATGAAGTAGTAGACGTTGAGAAGCGCCTCGAGGCTAATATCTCTAACGTCCCTATGGTCGGCGTGATTGACATGGTAGTGCGCGACAATGGTTTGCGTCTCATCGATTACAAAACGGTTACGGCTTACAGCCCAGATGACGAGGAGAGTTATAAGTATCTTATGCAGGCTTATATCTACCTCGTATTAGCAGAAGCGGAATATAATCAGGAGGTAACAGAGGTAGTATTTAAAGAAATAAAGAAAACGATCAACCGAGATGGTTCGCCACAGTGCCGTGACGTTGCTTTTGATCGCCAGTCTGTCCTTGCTTTCGCACCTATCGCAAAGAAAATCATCACAAACGTATTTGAATATGTAAACGATGACCGGTCGAAGTTCTTCCCCAACATGAACGATCGGATGAACGGCGCGAACAGCATGGACATTATCGCCAACCAGCAAGAAGGCTTTGACGCCGCCAAGATCAAACGGCAAGTACGAGTAGCTGATACTTTCGAGCAGCAGAATGTTGTTGTAGACGACGGCACAGGTACAGATGAGGAGAAAATCCTTCGTAAGCTTATCGAGTTTGGTATCGGCGGCAAGATGGGCGAGACATATGTAGGCCCACAGGTAATCAAGTACACGATGCAACCGAACCGTGGCGTGAGTATGAAGCGCATCGCAGATAAGGTTAGTGACCTTGCTATTGCCCTCGAGAGCGAGTCTGTACGTATCGAAGCCCCTATTGCAGGTACAAACCTTGTAGGTATCGAGATCCCCAATAAGGAGCGTAAGGTAGTTCCACTCACAGATGAACACCTCAAGCCCGGTACGTTCGAGTTTCCTATCGGTATGGACGCCTTCGGTAAAGTGCACTACTGTGACGTTATAAAGACTCCTCACCTATTGATTGCTGGCCAGACTGGCGCAGGTAAGTCTGTTATGATAAACGTAATCCTGGACTGTCTCACAAAGCAGCTCACACCGGAGCAAATGAAGCTCGTGCTCATCGATCCTAAAGAGGTTGAGCTTGCTATGTACGAGGGTGATGATCATCTTGCAAACGATATTATCACCTCACCCAAGGAGGCGGCGGAGGCGTTTCACCGGCTCGTAGAGGAGATGGGG
>ERZ773004.210-NODE-210-length-39336-cov-23.190321_pt1 | contig 39336 bp, 27 predicted proteins | sample MGYA00580667_ERZ773004 | MGnify/ENA primary metagenome ERZ773004 (study PRJEB29015, sample SAMEA2737963) | human oral metagenome | biome: human oral; feature: human-associated habitat; material: dental | place: China | collected 2123 ... | reverse complement strand
GGACGCCCTCGCCGCGCTCGAGCGCCTCGCACCCGCGGACCTGGAAGTCGTCGAAGGGGAAGTCGTAGGAATCGGTGAAGCGGGCGAGCTCGCTGCGGGATGCCGCCTGTCGGCGTCGTGCGGCGGCATAACGTTCAGCGGGCGAGCTCATGGCGCAAGCCTACGGGCGCCGCCGCCGTTCTGCCCGGGCCCGTTATGAACATGTACGGCCGCGCTCGGATCGTCACGTCTCAGCAGCGCGGCAGCAGGACCGAGACGACATCGCGCACGGCCTCCAGGCGCAGTGGCGGGCCGGCGACGGCCTCGCCGTCGGCCATGGGGCACGGCGGCGCGCGCAGCCCGGCCCGTGGGGAAAGGGCCTCGATGGTCAGGACGCGGGAGCGCTCGAGATGGACCGCCGGGTCGCCCAGGTGGGCGCCGGAGAAGATCCGTGCCAGCAGTCCGAGGAGTCTGACCCGGCCCACCGGATCCAGGCGGAGCACGTCCAGGAGGCCGTCGGCGGCGTCAGCACGGGGAGACAGGTCCATGCCGCCGCCGATGTAGCGGGTGTTGGCGGCCGCGACCAGGAGGGCCGCCCCCTCCCAGGTCCCTGAGTCGGTGGTGAGCCGGTAGCCGTAGGGCTCCAGGCCGGCCAGCTTGCCCAGGACGGCGCGCAGGTAGCGCCCCTCCCCCGCCGGCCAGGTCAGCGTGTTCGCACGGGCGTTGACGGCCGCGTCCAGTCCCGCGGAGACGACGGCCAGGGACCATTCGTGCTCCTCGGGCACGGGCGAGCCGTCGGGGCGGGTGGCATGAACGGCGTCCAGGCGGGCGACGCGCCCCTCGCCGCGCAGGGCCGCGTCGATGACCGCGACCGAGGCGGTCACGTCGCGGCGGGGCAGGCGGAGGTGGCGGGCGATGTCGTTCCCCGTCCCCACGGCGACGATGCCCAGTGGCACTCCCGTGGTCGCGACGACATCGAGGCCGAGGTGGACGGTGCCGTCCCCACCGACCACGACCAGGGCGTCGAGACCGCCGTCGCGCTCGAGCAGAGCGGTGGCATTCGCACGCGACTCGCTGTAGGAGGAGCCGTGGGCGACGACGACATCATGACCGGCGGTGATGAGCGCGGTGATGGCGACGTGCGCGGCGCCGCCATGACGTCCCCGTCCGGACGTCGGGTTGGCGATCAGGGCAATGCGCATGGGTGACAAGCAGCGGGGTGGCGTCGGAGGGGGTCGGGGGATCCGAGCGGACGGGGAGTCGGAGCGTCGCAGCGGCTCAGGCCTCGTCGCCGGCGCTCGTCGGCTCGACGGCGGACGGGGGCTTCGAGATCGCGGGTGCGGGCCTCGACAGTGCCGCGTCGAGCTCGGCGTCGAGCTCGGCGCGCCTCCTCTCCACCCGCCTGTCGTGCTGGATCGAGATGAAGCAGGCCAGGAAGTACAGGCCGGTGACGGGCAGGGCCATGAAGATCATGGACCAGGGATCGGGCAGGGGATTGGCGAAGGCCATGAAGGTGAAGATGCCCACCACGGCCCAGCGCCAGCCCTTGATCATGGTCCTGCCCTTCATCAGCCCGAGCATGTTGAGAGCCACGAGCAGCTCGGGCAGCAGGAAGGCGATTCCGAAGACCAGGACGAGCCGCATGATGAAGGACAGGTACAGGCCGGCGCCGATGACTCCCGCAGTGGGGCCGCTGGGAATGAAACCAGTGAGGATGATCACCGCGTGCGGCATGATCCACATGCCCAGGGCGGCACCGGAGGCGAACAGCACGAGCCCGGTCAGCCCGTACACCCAGGTGTAGGCCTTCTCCCTGCGAGTCATACCGGGTCCGACGTACGCCCAGAACTCGTACATCCACAAGGGGGAGGAGAACAGGATGCCGAGCCAGATCGAGACCTTGAGCTTCATGTCGAAGGAGGCCAGGATCGTATCGAAGTTCAGCGTCAGATTGGCGCCCCTGGCGTTAGCCGCATCGATGGGGCGCGTGATGAGGGAGAAGGCCTGGTCGTAGACGAGGTAACCCACCACGGCCATGGCCAGGACGCCCAGCGCCGAGATGAAGAGCCGGTTGCGCAACTCGCGCAGGTGGTCCCCGATGGACATGCGCGCCTCGGGATTGTCCCTGCGCCTCGATCGCTTGATCTTCGGAAGCTTGGCCACCGCGGCCTCCTTACTCACCGGTTTTCAGAACTGCCCCGAGGCGTGCCCTCGATGCCCGAGGAGCGCGCCTGTACGACGTCGACGCCCGTTCGCACCCCTCCCGGCCCCTCCGCCCTCGTCGACGGCGGGCCCGCGAGCAGTGGCGGGGTTACTGCTGAGCGGATCCCTCGGGGCTCTGAGCGGCGCTCTGCCCGGGCTGCGTGGGCCGGGTGTAGTAGGTGCCCTCCTGAGGCTGCTGGATCTGGGCCTTGGGCTGGGTGTCGTCGTCCTCCTCGCGCAGATCCTTGATCTCCTTCTTGAAGACCTTCATGGACTGCCCCACGCTCTTGGCCATGTCGGGCAGCCTGTTGGAGCCGAAGACCAGCAGGATCACGATGAGCAGGACGACGATATGCCAGGTCTGGAATCTCATGGCGTACTCCTTCGACGGACGGGAAACGGGTCGTGCCGATACGCTCCGAGTCTAGCCTCCGTGAGGGCCCTGCCCGAACGACCCCCTGAGGTGCTGGCCGCATTCACCCGGAGGCGGACGTGCCCGCCGAGGACGGGTCGGCCCCGTAGCGGGTCAGAGCGCGTCCGGCCGTCGCGGCCGCCTCCTGAGCCAGGTCGGCCGGCTCGACGGCGATCAGGTGCCTGCCCGCTGACAGCACCAGCCCTATGAGCCAGGCGCGATCGCGCCCGCGCACCGTCGCCGTCATGGTGCCATCGGCTCTCTCGGCCACGTCCTCGCAGCGCACCTGCTCCACCAGCCACCGACCGCCGGGGGCCAGGGTGAGGACGGCGGTCTGCTGCGATCCACCGGACTCGCCGGGCCCATCGCGCCGACGACGCGCGCGATGGGCCGTCGCGGGGGCGTCCAGGCGGGTGGCGTCCAGGATCCGGTCGAGTCGGAAGAACCGCTCCTCCCCGGTGCGCAGGCACCATGCGCGCAGGGTCAGGTGCGTGCCATCGGTCATCAGCTCGAGCGGATCGACCTCGCGCACCGAACGAGCATCGGTGGCCGAGACGTAGGACAGCCGCAGTCGCCGACGCTCGGCCAGAGCGCGTCGAACGGCTCGCAGCACCGGGGAGCCCGCCTCCCGGCCGAGGGCGTCGCTCCCCCGATCCGCCGACGTCGCGGGCGGCGCCGCATCACCGCCGACCGCCTTCGAGAGCGCGGTCCGCGCTCCCTGCACGGCGGCCGCGGACTCGGCGTCGCCTGCCAGGACGCGTCCGAGCACGCGCAGGGACAGGAGCAGGGCGATCGCCTCCTGATGCGACAGGCGCACCGGCCGGTCGAGACCGAGCGGCTCGGTCAGGCTCAGGTGCCCCGCCTCGAACGCATCGGCCGAGAAATCGACGAGGTCCTCCGGCATGCCACCGGGCAGCCCCGAGACCCACAGGGTCTCCACGTCGCCGCGAATCACCTCGGGCGCGACTCCGAAGTGGGTCGCGGCCTCCTCGAAGGTCGCGCCGTCGTTGTCGGCGACCCAGGCGGGCAGGGCCAGGAGCCGGACGAGGCGATCGGTGGAGCTGCGCCGGGCCACGTCAGCGGCCCTCCGGTCCGAGGGCGGCGGCTCCGGTCAGGTGGGCCACGACGTCGTCGCGCAGCCGCCGCGGGCCCACGACCACGACGGCATCGGCCAGAGCCGCCAGCGAACCCGCGAAGGCGAAGCGGTCGGCGTAGGGCACGGCCAGCAGGTCCCAGCCCTCCGGCACTGCGCGGGCGGTCGGCGCGTCATGGTCCGCGACCGCTCTCGCCCGGGCCCTCAGCTGCAGGGCCCGGCCCGGAGCAGCCGCCACGAGCGCCTCACGGGTGTCCGACTCGCCGTCCTCGGGGCGGGTGAAGGCGCCGGGTTCGGACAGGGCCGACACCTCCCCGATGATCCGCGCCAGGCGGAACGTGCGGAGTGCCCCGGCATCGAGATCCAGGGCGTCGAGGTACCAGGCGCCCTCGCTCATCCGCAGCCGGTGCGGCTCGACGGTGCGGGTGCGGGTCGTGCCCGAGGACGCCGAGACGTAGACGAAGGACACGACCCGCCGTTCGTCTACGGCGGCGGCCAGCCGAGGTGGGATCTCATCGCCGGACAGGTCGATGGTGAGGTCCACGAGTCCACCCGCGCGAGGGTCGTCGGCGACCACGGCGCGGATCTTGGTCAGCGCACGGCGGGCGGCGGCGGTCAGCTCGCCCGAGCGCCAGGCGGAGGCGGCCAGGTCCACTGCGGACGCCTCTCGGGCGGTCAGAGTCACATCGGGCAGGACGTAGTCGTCCTCCGCGATCGAGTAGCGGCTCCCCTCCCCCCGACCGGTGGTGGTGATCGCAATGCCGAGGTCGCGCAGGATCCCCTTGTCGCGTTCGAACATGCGCCGAGCGGCCTCGTTCCCGCGTCCGCCGTAGCCGGCCACCCTCTCCACCACCTCCGCCGCCGTCAGACCGACGACGGTGTTGCGCAGGGCCAGCAGCAGGTTGACCTGACGCTCCTCGGCGGGGATCGTCTGGTCGGGCGCACGTGTCACGGTCACAGCGTAGGGTCACCGGCGGCGCCCGGACCGCCGGGACGGGGAGTGTTGGGGGCATGATGCTGCTCGGGGCCGGGCCGGGGAGGCCCGGCGGAGGGCCGGCAGGGGGGCACGGCGGCATCGGGAACCGGTACGGTTCGTCCATGATGTGGCGTGATGGCGAGGTCCTGGCACTGCGGCGCGACTGGGGGCCGGCGGGCAGGCGATGCGCGGAACTGGATGCGCGTGTGGTGGTGGCGCCCGCGGGCGCCACCACTCTCATGGCCGGCGAGGAGCTGCGCGCCGTCGCCTACGAGGCCATCACCGGGATCCCCTCGGTCGGGGAGGGAGTGCGCCTGGAGGTCTCGGCCCTCGACCGCGTACTCGGCACCGGTGGGCACGCCATGGTGTGCGCGCGACCGGACGTCCTGCCCGCCGACCCGCCGCGTGAGGGTCACCTCGTCAAGGCCCGCTACATGCCCGACCAGGTCATGGTCGCCGGCGTCGATGAGCAGGGCACTGACCACCACGGCCTGCTGGCCCGGCCGATCGACGACCTCGACCTGGGGGGGATGCCTGCGGTGGTGGCCGACCTGCACTCGAGCCTGCTCGCGGTGCTGGCCGGGATGCGGGCCCGCGAGGGCGAGCAGCAGCCGCGCGTCGCCTACGTCATGACCGACGGCGGGGCGCTCCCCCTGGCCTACTCCCGCCTCGTCGCCGCCCTGAGCCGGGCCGGATGGCTGGCCGGGACCGTGACGGCCGGGCAGGCCTGGGGGGGCGACATCGAGGCGGTCAGCATCCACAACGCTCTCTTGGCGGCCCGGCACGTCCTGCGCGCCGATGCCGCCGTCGTCACCCAGGGCCCGGGGAACCTGGGCACCGAGACGCCCTGGGGCTTCTCCGGGGTGGCCTGCGGGGACGCGGTCAACGCCATCGCCGCGCTGGGCGGGCGCCCGGTGGCCTGCCTGCGCGTCTCCCAGGCCGACGCGCGCCCCCGCCACCGGGGCGTCTCCCACCACTCGATGACCGCCTACGGACGGGTCGCGCTGGCGGCCGCCGATGTCGTCGTCCCCGGTCTGGACGGGCCTTCGGGGACTCGGGTTCGCCGGGAGGCGGACGTCCTGTGCGCGCCGCGGCGGGGTGCTGCGCAGCACCGGCTCATCGAGATCCCCTCCGGCGGGCTCCTGGAACGTCTGCACGCGGCCGAGGAGGAGGTCGGGGTGAGGCTGTCCACCATGGGGCGGGGCCTCGAGGAGGACGCGGCCGCCTTCCTCGCCGCAGCCGCCGCCGGGCGCCATGTGCGCCGCATCCTGGATGAGGAGGCGGTCAATGGCTGACCGGGACGGCCGAACAGATGGAGCACGTTCCCATGCGGCCCCCCGCGCAAGCGGCGCGACGAGCGTGAACGCGCCAGTCGATACGGTGGCGGTGTCCCTGACGACAGATCTGTCGGCGGCCTACGACTGGCGCTCCCGTCACCGCACGGTGCCGGGGCGGGCGAGCCGGTGGTCACGGCACTCCGTCCCGGTCGTGGACATCGCCCTGGGTACCGTCTTCCTTGTCTTCGCCCTGGAGACGGCGACCTTCGTCCTCCGTTTCGGCGCCTACGCCGTCTACGTGGCGGACGTCGCCCTGTGCCTGGCACTGGCACTGACGCAGTTCGGTCGGCTGCGCCTCCTGCGCGTCTCCTTCATCGCGACCTACGTCCTGCTGGCGGCCTACGCGGTCCTCGTGGCCCTCTCCCCGGTCAACCTGGGACTCAATCCGATCATCGCCACAGCGGTCACCAGTCTCTACACCGTCACCCGCTGGGAGCCCGACCGGCGCTGGGGCACGGCGGCGCTCCTGCTGGCTCTGGCGGGCGCCCTGGTCAACCCGGTCACCGTCGCCTCCTACGCCAGGCCCTATGAGTCCGGCGCCGACCCGGCGACGGACTCCGGCTGGAACGGGACCGCCCTGATGGTTCGCACGCTCACCGGCCTGGTCTTCGCCAGCGCGGTGGTCCTGACCTACCTGCTGGCCTCCTCCCGGCGGCGAATCGCCGAGAACCAGGCCCGCGACGTCGGCATCGCCGCGGCCCAGGCGGTCGCGGCCGAGCGCCTCAGTCTGGCCAGAGAGCTCCACGATCTCGTGGGCCACAGTCTCACCACGATCAAGGTGCAGGCCGCCACCGGGCTGGCCCTGGGCGGCGAGGAACGGCTGCGGAGCACCTTGATCACCGTGCGCGACACCGCCGACGCCTCCCTGACCTCCGTGCGCCGGCTCGTCTCCGTTCTGCGCTCCGACGCCGGCGAGATCACTCCGCCGGCGGACCTGCGCACCATTCCGGTCCTCACCGAGACCATTCGCGGATCGGGTGCCCGGATCAACGCCGTGCTCCCCGAACCAGGGGTTCTGGAGCGCTGCAACGCGGCATGGTCGGCGATACAGCGCCTCACCCTCGTCCGTCTCGTCGGGGAGGCCCTGACCAACGCCGTCAGGCACGGAACCGGTCAGATCGAGCTGGACCTGACGATCGTCAACGGCCCCTCCGCCACCGCCCCGGCGTCCTGCCGCTTTCACGTCGCCAACCCGGTGCCCGAGTCCTTGGAGCACTCTCCGTTCGGCGGCAGCGGGCTCATCGGCCTGGAGGAGCGTCTCAGGCTCGTGGGCGGGACCATGGCCCATGGCGTTCAGGGCGATGACGAGGGACGCAGCTTCTTCACCCTCGACGTCGACTTCCCGGTGGCACCGTTCGAGCCGTCCGCAAGCTCCACGGTCCCGGACCAGCACCCCGGTGAGACAGAATCAACAGAATCAGGAGACTCCAGATGACCCCCGGTGCGACCAGTGCGATCAGGGTCGCCGTCGTCGACGACCAGCCGCTGCTGGTGAGCGCCTTCAGCGCCCTCGTGGGCGCGCAGCCCGATATGGAGGTCGTGCTGGAGGCCGTCGATGGGCGCCAGGCCGTCGACCGTCTCATCGGTCTCCTCGCTCGGGCCCCTGACTCTCACTGCGGGGCCGACCTGGTGCTCATGGACCTGAGGATGCCGGTTCTCGACGGGGTCGGCGCCATCCGCGAGCTGCGGGCCGCACCGGCCGCCTCCTCCCTACGAATCCTGGTCCTGACCACCTTCGACGACGACGACCTCGTCCTGGCCGCCCTGGGCGCCGGCGCCCACGGCTTCCTCCTCAAGGACGCCGAGCCGGGGACGCTGCTCGAGGCGATCCGCGTCGTCGCCCGCGGCGGGGCCTGGTTGGACCCGGCCGTCACCGGCACCGTCCTGGCCCACCTCGATACAAGTGCCGATAGGAGCGCCGGCACGAGGACTGTCATGGCCACGGGCGCCGGTACGGATGCCCCGCGGCCCCCGACTCCGCCGGCGGTACCGGTCGGTGGCGCCGTACCCGTCGTCGGGGCGCCGTCGGGACCCTACGAGCCCCTGACGGAGCGCGAGGACGCCGTGCTGGCCCTGGTGTGCCGGGGGCTGAGCAACGCCCAGATCGGTGAGCGGCTCCATGTCGCCGAGTCCACGGTGAAGTCCCACGTCAAGGCCGTCCTGGGCAAGACCGGATGCCGCAATCGGGTCGAGCTGGTCATCTACGCCCTGACGACGGAGCTCGTCCGGCCGCAGTGACCTCCTCCCCAAGAGGGAGATGCGGTGGCGGTGGCGGGCACCGGCCGTACCCCTGGTGGGGATCCGCCGCAGTGCCGTCGCGTACGAGCATGGGGCTATGACAACCGCGCCGACAGCAGCACCGCCCTCCTCCCCCACCCGTGCCACCGGCCTCGTCCCCGGGCTGAGGCTGGCCGGGATCTCGAAGTCCTTCGGCCACCAGCAGGTCCTCACCGGGCTCGACCTGTCGGCCCACCCCGGCCGCGTCTACGGACTGCTCGGCCTCAACGGCGCCGGCAAGTCGACCGCCTTCAACATCGCCCTGGGGCTGCTCAAGCCCGACGCCGGTGAAGTGGAGATCCAGGGCGCCCCCTTCTCTCGGCGCAGTCTGGCCCAGGTGGGGGCCTCCATCAACGGCCCCGCCCTCTTCCCCCAGCTGTCCGCACAGCGCAATCTGCTCGTCCACTGCCGCCTGACGGGCACCTCTCCGGAGACCATCGCCCCGCTCCTGGAGCGCGTGGGTCTGGCCGGGGTCGGCGGGAAGCGCGCCGGTTCCTTCTCCACCGGTATGAAGGTGCGCCTGTCCCTGGCCATGGCGCTTCTGACCGACCCGGAGGTCCTCGTCCTCGACGAGCCCCAGAACGGTCTGGATCCGCAGGGAATCATCGAGCTGCGCGACCTCGTGCGCGATCTGGCCGACGAGGGCCGCACCGTCGTCGTCTCCAGTCACCAGCTCGGCGAGATCGCCCGCATGAGCGACGATATCGGGGTTCTGGCCACCGGACGTCTCGTCTACGAGGGACCGCTGACCGACTTCGCCGACGCCGACGACGAGCGGGCCATGGAGGCGGCCTTCCTGGCCGCCGTCACCGGAGGCGGGCGCCGCACTGAGACGGAGGTGCGCGCATGAGCGTGAGCGCCGCCGTGCAGCCGCAGACTCGGATGAGGGTGCGGGAGAAGGCAGCGGTGAAGGCAGGTCTGTGGGACCTGGTGCGCGCCGAGCTCGCCCGCAGCCGGCGCACCTTCACCTGGGGCGTCATCGGGGCGACCCTCATCTTCACCGTCCACATCATCATCCTGTCCAATGCCTCGGTCTCCTCGGGCGTGGTCACGGAGCTCCAGTGGAACGGCAACGCGCTGGCGTGGATGCACCTGTACGCCGGGGCCTTCGCGGTGCCCCTGGGACTGCTGACCGGCGCCATGACTCAGTGGCGCGAGCAGCGATGGCGCCAGGGCGGAACAGCCTGGCGCGCCGTCGAGCCGCGCCGGGTGGTGACCGCTCGCCTCGTGGTGCTGAGCCTGTCGGCGCTCGCCTGCCAGGTGGCGCTGGTCGCCCCGGTGGTGGGGCACGCCCTCATCGTCGGCAGTGGTTGGGGCCCCTGGGACCGGTACCTGCTATTCGCTCTCTACATGTGGATCGTCGTCACCGGCTCCTGCGCCTGGGGCATGGCGGCTTTCCGAATGCTGCGGGTTGTCGCCGTCGGGGTCGCGCCCGTCCTCGGCTTCGTCTGGTCCGGGGTGGGGGTGACTCAGGCCGAGCGGACCGACTGGTGGATGCTCCCGTGGGCCTGGACGGCCCGGGTGCCGCTGCCCCTGCTGGGCGTTCACGGCAACTCCGAGATGCTCGAGGCGGACTCGCCGGTGTGGGGCTACCCGCTCCTGCCCGGGTTCCTGCTGACGGCCGCCCTGACGCTGGTCGGCATCGGCCTGGCCGTCCTCAGCGGCACGCCCGGGGGTGCCGAGTCCTCGGCGCGGCTCGTCGTCGGGCTCAGACGCCTGCTTCTTCCCGGTGGACAGGCCACCGACGTTCAGCCGGAGAGCGTCTCGGAACAGGTCCCGGTGGAGGCTCCGACATCGCCGTCCCGGAATACCCCGCAGTCCCGCGCCACGCCCGCCACCCGCATGGCCCGTATTCCCGGGCCGCGCAGCGCCGTCCTGGCAATGGCCGGCGTCCTGCCCTGGACCGTGTGGGCGGTCCTCGCGATCCTGCTGCTCGCCCTCCTGGGAGTCCTGCACGCCGTGTATCCGCCCGGGTACGGGCAGAGCTTCCTCGAGCTCGCGGGAGAGCCGATCGCCGCGGCCATCACCGGCATCACGGTATGGGGGCGGCTCCAGCCGGCGTGGCGCACGCTCATCACCCGCCGAGGGGCCGGCGGCATCCTGACCTCGACCGCCGTCCTCAGCGGCCTCTTCCTCGTCCCGGTCCTGGCCATCTCCTGGATCGTGACCGTCCTCGGCGACACTCTCACTCGCAACGACCCGAGCCTGCCGGCGGTGACCGGCCCGGTCTACGGGCTCATGGTGATGCCGGCCGTGGCCTTCATGATCGCGGCCGTCAGCCTGGCGGTGGCGCTGTGCACCCGGATCGTCATGGCGATCGTCCTCGATGTCCTGCTGGTGATCATGGGACTGCTCATCGGCGGCAACGACGTCCTGGTGGTCACGTGGCTGTGGCGGCTGGCCCCCTGGGGCTGGATCGCCGTGGCCCACCAGTTCCCCGAGCGCTGGCTGACGATCGTCGCGGCGAGCCTGCTCATCGGCTCGGTGGCGATGGGGGCCGCGGTCCTGGGTGCTCGGCGGGCGGCACTCAGGAGCTGATCCGGAAGCGCGACGTCCCCGGTCCCACTGAGTCCGGTCGGGCTCCCGCCGATGGATCCTTCAACGATCCCGCGGCGCTCAGCACCCGGCTGAGCCGGAAGCGGCCGGCCTTCCGATAGCCTGGAGCCATGAAGACCTTCGAGGACCTGTTCGCCGAGCTCCGGGACAAGGCCGCGACCCGCCCGGCGGGCTCCGGCACCGTGGCGGAGCTGGACCGGGGCGTCCACTTCATCGGCAAGAAGCTGGTCGAGGAGGCGGCCGAGGCCTGGATGGCCTGCGAGCACGAGTCCGACGAGGCGGCCTGCGAGGAGATCAGCCAACTGCTCTACCACGCCCAGGTCATGATGGTCGCCAAGGGCTACACCCTCGCCGACGTCTACAGGCACCTCTGATACGTCCCGATGACATTTCGACGCCCTTGAGGCACCCGGACCCCGCCCGCCACGACACACGAGGAAATACAGAGGAATCAGAGGAATCACAGTGCTGCGCATCGCCGTGCCCAACAAGGGCTCCCTGTCCGAGCCCGCCGCCGCCATGCTCACCGAAGCCGGGTACCGCACCCGTCGGACGGGGCGCGAGCTCGTGCTCCTCGACGAGGTCAACGAGGTCGAGCTGTTCTTCCTGCGCCCCCGGGACATCGCCGTCTACGTGGGCCAGGGCACCGTCCACGCCGGTATGACGGGGCGGGACCTGCTGCTCGACTCCGGGGTGGACGCCGTTGAGCACCTGCCCCTGGGCTTCGCCCGCTCCACCTTCCGCTTCGCGGCCCCGACGGGGACGATGGCCTCGATCGCGGACGTCGCGGGCAAGCGCGTGGCCACCTCCTACGACGTGCTGGTGCGCGATTACCTCGCCGCCCGGGACGTGGACGCCGTGACCGTGCACCTCGACGGCGCAGTCGAGTCCTCCGTCCAGCTCGGGGTCGCCGATCTCATCGCGGACGTGGTCGAGACCGGCACGACGCTGCGCGCCGCGGGCCTGGAGGTTTTCGGCGAGCCGATCCTGACCAGCGAGGCCGTGCTCATCACGACCGAGCAGCATCGGGACGCGCCCGGGCTGGCCACACTCGTGCGGCGCCTGGAGGGCGTGCTGCGCGCCCGGTCCTACGTGCTCGTGGACTACGACGTTCCCATGAGCAGGCTGCACCTGGCGGCGGCGCTGACCCCGGGCATCGAGTCGCCCACGGTCTCTCCGCTGCAGAATCCCGACTGGGTGGCGGTGCGCGCCATGGTACCGCGAGCGGACATGAATCGCGTCATGGACGAGCTCTACGAGGTTGGGGCGCGCGCCATCCTCGTCTCCTCACTCCTGGCCTGCCGGCTGTAGCCGACTCGTCCTGCGCGCCCGACCGCGGCTCGTCCCCGTCGGGCGCATCCGAGGGCATGGCGACTACTGCCCCAGGGGCACGCACACGTCGGAGTCCCGCACCTCCTCCTCGCCCAGCAGCCCGTGGGAGGACAGGAAGTCGATCATGGGGGCGATGTCCTCGACCCGAACGGAACCGATGTCCCGCGTCCCGTCCCCTCTGACGAGGTCGCCGGTGGCCACGGCGACCTCGCGGGCATGCGCGGCCTGAGTCGTATCGGCCAGGTCGGGCACATACTCCTCGGTGGCCTCGACGGCGGCATCCGGGTCGTCGATGAAGCTCGTCATACCGGTGGCCGAGGCCGCGACGACCTCGGCGAGCTCGTCGCGACGGGTGGACAGGGCATCCGATGACGTGATCAGGGAGGCGCCCACCAGCGGTACGTCCTCACCGATGGCGAGGGTGCGCACGGCGGTGCCGTTCTGCGCGAGCTGGACGGCGTCGTTGTTGGAGTAGCCGACGACCGCATCGACCTTGCCCGAGGCGAGGGCGGCCTGCTGGGTGTAGCCGATCTCCTGGATCGTGACATCGTCCTGGCCGAGCCCGGCCGTGGACAGGGCCACCAGGAGGGAGTACCAGGTCTCCCCCGAATTGCCGGGAGTGCCGATGGTCCTTCCTCTCAGCGCGGCCAGGTCCGTCATCTCCGAGTCCTCGGGCACGATGACGCAACCGGGGTAGCGCTGGTAGAAGCCACCGATGACGACCAGGTCATTGCCGTTGGAGGCGGCCACGACCGCCTCGTCCGCACCGGCGACGACGAGCTGCTCCGTCCCGGCCAGGAGAGCGTCGAACCGGCCCTCCTGCTCGCCGTGGTGGCGCAGCGACACCCCCGAGGCGTACTGGTCGTTCCTCAGCGCCAGGTAGAAGGGGGCGAACTGGATGTTGGGCGTGTACGTCAGGCCGATGACCAGGTCCCCGGTGCCTCCGGAGGCACCGGCGGAGGCCTTCCGGGCGCCGGTTCCGGAGCCGCAGGCGGTGAGGATCCCCGTCAGGGCCGTGACGGAGACGGCGGACAGGATCGAGCGGCGGGAGGGGTGGTTCATCGTGGGTCCTTCCGGTCGGCGGGTTGGCAGGGTCGGCGGGGTCGAGCGGATGCGTGAGAATGGCGCGACGCCGGGCGGGCGAATGGTCTGCGATGCACGGGTCGGCACGGGTGCGCGGTCGTCAGGTCGCACGGCGCCCGCGCAGCGAGTCCACGACGCGGCTGCGGCGCTCGAGCTCGTGCAGGCACCAGTGGGTGGTCGTCGCCATGACGCACAGGATGACGATCGTGGAGAACAAGCCGGTGGTATCGACGCTCTGGCGCTGGGAGGCGAGGACCATGCCCAGGCCTCTGCCCCCCATGATCATCTCCCCGATGACCGCGCCGGTGACCGACAGCGTGAAGCCGGTGCGCAGCCCGGACAGGATGGCGGGCAGCGCCATGGGCAGCTCCATGTGCACGACCATGGAGGCCCCGTGAGCGCCGTCGAGCCGGGCGGCGTCGATGACGTCGGTGTCCAGGCCGCGCAGGCCCAGCAGGACGGTGACGGTGATCGGGAAGAAGACCATGAGGACGCACAGCGCCACGATCGGCACGGTGCCGTAGCCGATCCACACGACCAGCAGCGGGGCGATGGCGACGGCGGGCACGGCCTGGGAGGCGGCGACGTAGGGCAGGACGGCTCGGGTGAACAGGCGCCAGTGGAAGAGCGCCCAGGCCAGGGGCAGGGACAGCGCCGCCGCGGCCAAGCAGCCCAGCGCCGCTTCGGTCAGGGTGACCCGGGCGTACTCGAGCAGGTCGGCGCGGCTCACGCCCAGCCACAGGCGGCGAGCGACGTCCGCGGGCCCGGGCAGGAAGACCGGCAGGATGAGGCCGGCGCGGGTCACGGCCCACCACGTGGCGAGGATGGCCAGGCCCAGGGAGATGGCGGGGCCGGGGCCCCGATGCCCACGGTGTCGCCGGGCGGAGGCGCGTTCCTGCCACGACGAGGCGACGCGGGCGCTGCCCGTCCGATTCGCGGCCAGCGACGACACGGGGCGATCGACGGTGGTGGTGCTCACGCGAGGTCCTCTCCGCTCGCCCGAGGCGAGCGCCCCGGGAGGCTCCGGGGTGACGGACGGCCGTGGACTCGCGCCGTGCGGCACCTGGTGACCGGAACCTGCCCGCGTGGGCGGCCACCACTCAGGGCGCTCCCGGACCGGGTGCCTCGTGCCTCCTCCCATCCGGACTCTCACCGTCGGTACCGGAATTCCACCGGTTCAACCGATCGTGCCGGTCCGGCGGACCAGCACGGCCGGGTCGCGGACTGTCACCGCCGGCTCGGACTTTCACCGACCCCGGAGCACGTTGCTGATAGCGAGAGTAGTCCACGGTCCCGGGCACGACAATGCGCCCCGATGACTGGCAGGTCACACCGCGGGATGACCGTCATCGGCGGGCCGCGGTGACGGCAGCCCGGAACTCGGCCTCGACCGCGGGATCGGGGCGGCCCGCGCGCGAGACGGCCCAGGCGACGAGCAGATTGGCCGCGAATCCCGGGGCGAGCTCGTACAGGTCGAAGATTCCGCCGGGGCCGCCATCGAGGCCTCCCCAGATCATGACCACGACCGCACCGGTGACCATGCCCGCGACCGCGCCGATCGCGGTCAGCCGGCGCCAGTACAGGCACAGCAGGACGATCGGTCCGAAGGATGCTCCGAAGCCGGCCCAGGCGAAGGCCACCAGGGCCAGAATCGTGTCGTTGGGCGACCATGCCATGGCGGCGGCGACGACGGCCACGATCAGGACCGCGAACCGGGAGTACATGACCAGGCGCGGCTGCGGGGGCTCCACGTCGCGGATCCGCTTGTACAGGTCCTCGATGAGCGCCGAGGAGGTCACCAGCAGCTGGCTGGAGATCGTCGACATGATGGCGGCCAGGATCGCGGCGAGCATGAAGCCGGCGACGAAGGGGTCGAAGAGCAGCCGACCCAGGCTGATGAACACGGCCTCGGGGTTGGCCAGGCCGGAGGCGTCGCGCTGGTAGACGGCCACCCCCACGACCGCGGTGGCGGCGGCGCCCGCCACCGCGAAGAGCATCCACCCGATGCCGATGCGCCGCCCGGCGACGGCCTCCTTCGGGGACCGGATCGCCATGAATCGCACGATGATGTGGGGCTGACCGAAGTAGCCCAGGCCCCAGGCCAGCGAGCCGGCGATGCCGATGACCGAGGTGGTCGGGCCGACCATCGCCCAGTAGTGCGGATCGACCGCACTGACGGCATCGATGGTGGCGCGGATGCCGCCGAGGCGGACGACGCCGGCGACGGGGACCGCGACGAGCGCCGCGACCATCATGAGACCCTGGACGAGATCGGTGTAGGACACGGCGAGGAATCCGCCCACAAGGGTGTACATGACGGTGATGCCCGCGACCAGTGTCAGCCCCAGCCGGTAGTCCATGCCGAAGGAGGACTCGAAGAAGGTGCCGCCCGAGACCATCCCGGAGGAGACGTAGAAGGTGAAGAACACCAGGATGATCAGGCCGCTGACCCAGCGCAGCAGGTGCGTCGAGTCGTGGAGCCGGTTGTCGAGGAAGCTGGGAATGGTGATCGAGTCGGCGGCGATCTCGGTGTAGGTGCGCAGGCGCGGCGCCACGAGGCGCCAGTTGAGCCAGGCTCCCGCGGTCAGACCGACGGCGATCCACGACTCGACCAGGCCGCTGGCGTACAGGGCGCCGGGAAGCCCCATGAGGAGCCAGCCGGACATATCCGAGGCCCCGGCCGACAGCGCCGTCACCGCGGGGCCCAGGCCGCGGTCGGCCAGCATGTAGTCGTCGAGCGAGTCGTTGCGGCCGTAGGCCCACCAGCCGATGACGACCATGCCGACGAAATAGATGATCATCGAGATGGCGGCGGACGTCGTGGGAGACATGACTCTCCTCGGTGCAAGGGAACGGGTTGTCCACCGCACCCTAGCCGGGAGGCGCGTCCGCGTGCACGTCCTCCTCACGGGACCTTCGGGCCCTCGGCGCCCTGCCCCCGGGCGGGGCGAGCGAGCTCAGGTGGTGAGCTGGACGCGCTTGGCCTCGATGGCGGTCTCGGCCTCGGCGGCGACGACATCGAGCGTCTTGCCGATGCCGGCGGCCGCATAGGCGCCGACGAGGCCCTCGACGAGCGGTGCCGGGCTCAGGCGCACTCGGGCCGCGACGCCCGGGTCGAGCAGCTCGAGGGCCGTCTCCGCGCTCATGATCCCACTGCCGAGATCGGCCAGCACGAGAATGCCGTCGCCGTCGTCCGCTCGTCCGACGGCGGCCGCGATCTCGGTGGCGTCGGTGCCCAGACCGCCCCCGGACAGGCCCGCGGCGAGCTCGACGCGGACGTCGAGACCCGGGACGAGCCCGACGGCGAGCTCGAGCGCCGCACGCGCGAGCTCCCGGGAGTGCGAGACGAGAACGAGCCCGATCACGTGGCGCTCCCATCGACGACCTCCGCGAGGGCGCGCACGACGAGAGCCGTGGAGGAGGCCCCGGGATCGATGTGCCCGACGGAGCGCTCCCCGAGGTAGGAGGCCCGCCCTTTCCTGGCGAGCATCGGCCCGGTGGCCGCCCGTCCGGCATCGGCGGCCGCGGCCGCCGCTCGAAGGGCCTCCGGCAGGTCCGTGCCGGAGCGCAGGGGGTCGAGGGCCGGGAGCCAGGCATCGAGCATGGTCTTCTCCCCCGGCTCGGCCCGACCGCGCTGCGCGATCCCACCGACGCCGGCCTCGACCGCGTCCGCGAGGGCGGCGAGATCGAGGTCGCTGCGGCCCGCGGTCGCGGCGGCCATGCGCAGGAAGAAGGTGCCGTACAGGGGGCCCGAGGCACCGCCGACCTTCGAGATGAGGGCCATGGCGGTCCTTTTCAGGACGGCCTCCGGGGTCTCGGGGACCGGCCTCAGCGCCTCGACGGCGGCGGCCAGCCCCCGCTTCATATTGGTCCCGTGATCAGCGTCGCCGATGGCGGCGTCCAGCTCGGTGAGCTCGTCGGCGTGCTCGTTCACGAGGTCATTCGTACGGCGCACCCACGCCGCCAGCCCCGCGGCCGTCAGCACCGTCGGCTCGATCGGCTCAGCGGTTCCGTTCGTCCTGGTCATCCCGGTCGCCGCCACGCTCATCGCCCCCAGCGCAGACCGGGGGTGCTCACCGGGGCGTCCCACAGGCGCAGGATCTCCTCGTCGGCGCGCACGAGGGTCAGGGAGCAGCCGGCCATGTCGAGGCTCGTGATGTAGTCGCCGACGAGGCTGCGCTCGACAGCGATGCCGGCCGACTCGAGCAGGCCGGCGACCTCGGCGTACATGATGTAGAGCTCGATGAGAGGAGTGGCCCCCATGCCGTTGAGGAGGGCGATGACACCGTGCCCGTCGCCGGCGGGGAGCTCGGCGAGGATCGGTTCGACGAGGCGTTCGGCGATCCCGGCGGCGGTGGCGGCCCTCTCCCGACGGCGGCCGGGCTCGCCGTGGATTCCGATGCCGATCTCCATCTCGTCGTCCGGCAGGTCGAAGGAGGGCCCGCCATTGGCGGGAACGGTGCAGGAGGTGAGCGCCACGCCCATGGAACGACCATGATCGCGAACCCTCCGGGCGACGACGGCCACGTCTGCGAGACCCCTGCCCTCCTCGGCGGCGGCGCCGGCGACCTTCTCGACGATGACGGTGACGCCCACGCCACGGCGCCCGGCAGTGTGGACGGAGTCCTCAACGGCGACGTCGTCGGCGGTGACGACAGTGGCGACCTCGATGCCGGACTCCGCGGAGACGAGCTCGGCCGCCATCTCGAAGTTCATGACATCGCCGGTGTAGTTCTTCACGATGTGGAGGACCCCGGCCCCGCGGTCGACGGCGGCCGTGGCGGCGGCGATCTGGTCGGGGACCGGGGAGGTGAAGATCTCGCCGGCGCAGGCCGCGTCGAGCATGCCGGGTCCGACGAAGCCGGCGTGAAGGGGCTCGTGCCCGCTGCCGCCGCCGGAGACCACGGCGACCCTCCCCTCCTCCTTGGGGGTGGCGCGGTAGACGACGCGCCGGTCGACGTCGACGCGGAGCGCGCCCGGATGGGCCGCGGCCATGCCCGCCAAGGCGTCCGCAACGACGCTATCGGCGGTATTGATGAGCTTCTTCATACGCCCATTCTACGCTGATTGAGTCCCCGGTCACAGTACCCATCGGGGCCGTTCGACGCCCTCACGGAGAGCGCGTCCACGGCCGCCCCCTCCCGATGGGGCCTCACGGGGAGGTCACCGCGAGGACGATGGCAGCCGCCCAGTCGCCATCGTGGGTCAGCGAGACGGGCCAGGCGCCGGGCCGGCCGCTCCCCTCCCCCAGACTCGTCTCGACGGCACGGGCGATCGCGCCGCGCAGCCGCAGCGAGGGCCGGCCCCAACGGTCGGTGACGACCTCGATATCGGACCAGTCGACGTCGTCGGGAACGATCACCGGGGCGGATGCCCCGCCCGCCCGGGTGTTGAGGGCCTGCGACCACGCCTTGATGAAGGCCTCCTTGGCCGCCCAGCGGGCGGCCAGGTGCTCGGCCTCGGTCGAGCCCGTGTCCTCGGAGCGACGACGGGCCTCACGGCGCTCGCGGGCTGTGAAGACCCGTTCGGCGAAGACGGTGCCGGGCCGGGTCACCTGCTCGACGAGGCCGGGAACGTGAACCAGGTCGAGTCCAACGCCTGCGGCGCCGTGGCCCGCGGGCCCCTCCGGCAGTCGCGGACGACGCCCGCGATCGGACGGCGCCGTCATCCCCGGGCTCGCTCATCCGGCCGCCGTCTCATGGCGACCTGGGGAATGATGCCATTGCGGGCGGGCTCGGAGCCCGGAACCGCCGTGAAGCCGGGACGGCGGTGGAAGCGCTCGGCCCCGTCGTTGAAGGCCGCCCGTACGGGCCGGATGAGCACCGTGCCTGGTGCATCCGTCGTTCCCATCATGCCCGCGGAATCCACGGCGGCAGTGTGGCACATGCGCCGCCCGAACGGGGTGAGCGACGTCCGCCACGGGCGCCCGAGCCGCTCCGCGGGGACGATCCGATGCGCCTCGCGTCGGGATCGGTCGGCGCCCCGGGCACGCGCCCGGGGCCCGCTCCACTCCCGACTCACTCGCACTGCGCGGGGAGGACGGGACGGCGGATGACGCGATCGGCGCGACCGGCCCGGGAGCCGGTCGCGCCGACGTTGCAGTGCGTTCGGCACGGGGCGCGTCAGACCTCCTGACCGGAGCCCGCGCCCGTCCCCTCACCAGCGTGATAGACGCCGTCGGCGCCCAGCCGCGCCCCGGGGTCGAGGAGCATGGCGGCCTCGACCTCGTGCGGGTCGCGGCGCCTGGTCTCCTGACCGAGCCGCCGTCCCTCGACCTGCTCGAACAGCGACGCCCGGCCGATCATGCCGGCACGACGGCGGCGCGTGCCCGAGGCCAGGCGGGCGTTCGCGCTGGCCAGCCAGGCGTCCACGGCCTCCTGGCCGCCCGACTGGCGCAGAGCGGACTCGAAGGCGCCGGGATGGACGAGGGCGATGAGACCGCTGACGTGCCCGAAGCCCAGGCTCGTCAGCAATCCGGCGCGCACCACTCCGGCGCCCGGGACTCGACCGGACTCGCCCCCGCGGCCGGACAGGCGGATGGGCGTACGCGGCCAGACCCAGAAGGCGTCCTCGACCAGCGGGGCATCGACCACGTCGAGGCTCGCATTGCCGGGGGCCACGCCGGTGGCGAGGATCTCGGCCAGACCGGCGACCTGGAACAGCGCGGCGCCGCCCTTGGCGTGACCGGTGATCGTCTTCTGCGACACGACCACCAGCGGGTTGCCCTCGGAGCGTCCCAACGCACGCGCCAGGCGCGTGTGCAGCTCGGACTCGTTGGGGTCGTTAGCGCTCGTGGACGTGTCGTGCTTGGAGACCACGGCGATGTCGTCCGCCTCGACGCCCAGCGCGCGCAGGGCGCGCGCCAGACGGGAGTCCGCGCCTCCGCGGCCCGCTCCCAGGGCGCCCAGGCCGGGCGCGGGGATGGAGGTGTGGGCCCCATCGGCGTAGGAGGACACGAAGCCGATCACGCCCGCGACGGGCAGCCCCAGACGCGCGGCCACGGAGGCGCGGGCCAGGATGACGGTGCCGCCCCCCTCGGCCTCCACGAAGCCGCCACGACGGCGGTCGTTGGCCCGGGAGAAGTGGCGGGCGGAGATGCCCTTGGCGTACATGGAGGCCGCCTCGGCGGTGGCGTTCATGTTGCCGAAGCCGACAACGGACTCCACCGAGATGTCGTCGATGGCGCCGGCGACGACCACATCGGCCTTGCCCAGCACGATCTTGTCCCAGCCCTCCTCGATGGACACCGCGGCGGTCGCGCAGGCGCTCACCGGCTGGACCATCGAGCCGTAGCCGCCGACGTAGGACTGCATGACGTGCGCCGCCACGACGTTCGGCAGGGCCTCCTGGAGGATGTCGCTCGGGCGCTCCTGACCGAGCAGCCGCCCCACGAACATCTTGCGCATGGCGTCCATGCCGCCGAATCCGGTGCCCTGCGTGGAGGCCACGTCGCTGGGGTGGACGGCGGCCAGGAGCTCGGCCGGGGAGAAGCCGGCCGACAGGAAGGCATCGACTGCGGTGACGAGGTTCCACGAGGCGATCGGGTCCATGCTCTCGGCCATCGCCGCCGGGATGCCCCAGCGCTGCGGGTCGAAGTCGACCGGGAACTGGCCGCCGACCGTGCGGGACAGGGCCGCGCGGCGCGGCACGCGGGCGAGTGATCCGGCCAGGCGGGTGACGGTCCACTCCCCGGTCTCGGTGTCGGGCGCCACGAGGGTGTGCTCGGGATCGGCGGCCTCCAGGGTGCGGGCGGTGGCCTCGTCGGCCACGGACAGGGTGATGTCCCGGTCGAGGTAGACGGCCACGTCCTCCTCGGCGTCGGGGGCGATCACCCCGTCGTCGACGAACTCGCGGATGCCGCAGCGCGCCACGACCTCGTCGCGGTAGCGCTCCACGATGTCGGACTCCTCGACCAGCTCGCCGTCGGTGTCGTACCAGCCGGCCCTCGGCGAGTCGTGCCAGGTGAGCAGGCCCATGCCCCAAGCGAGCTCGAGAACGCCCGCGGCGGTCAGCTCGACGTCGTCCCCGCCGCTCATGCCCAGCTCGGCCTCGCGGCGCGTGCGGCCGGAGCCCCATGTGGAGACCTCGCCGGTGGAGATCACGACGACCATGTCCTCCAGTGAGGCGTCAACCTCTCCCCAGTCGGGGGCGGCCGGCTGCGTCGGCACCACCGGCGTCGGCAGGGCCTTGATGGTGGCGGGGGTCGGGTCCTCCCGCCCGGCCCGCGCCGCTTCGGACGCCCGGGCGAGAGCCTGCTCGCGCAGGGCAACCAGGTCCACGTCCTCGCCCAGTCCCCCGGTCAGGTCGGCCAGCACCGGAGCGGCGGTGGCCCGGGCCCGCGCCTCGGTGGTGCACAGGGCGACCAGCTCGGCGGCGATCTCCCGGGTGTCCCAGGTGCGCACCCCGGCGGCCTCGACGGCGGACACGAGCGGGTCGTTGCCGCCCATGAGGCCGGTGCCCCTCACCCAGCCGATGCGCGGATGGGCGAGCGTCACGCGCTCGGCCCAGGTCCGCTCCGCGCGCCACCGGTTGACGATGGCGTCGAGGGCGGACTTGACCTCGCCGTAGGCGCCGTCCCCGCCGAAGGTGCCGCGGTTGGGAGAACCGGGCAGCACGACATGGAGACGGTGGTCGACGTGAGTATCGGTGCCGATGGCGCTCAGCGCGGCGATGGTGCGCTCCACGCTCCACAGCAGCAGGCGCGTCTGCGACTCGGCCTCGGGACCCGCGTCGGACAACGTCCCGGATACACGCGGCGCGGCGAAGGGGAACAGCAGGGTCGGGACGAGCGCCTCCTTGATCAGCTTACTGGAGCCGCCGGAGGTGACGACCTGGTCGTGGCCGATCCAGTCGGCCAGGGCGTCGACGTCCCGGTAGGAGGCGAGATTCGCCGGAACCATCCACAGGCGCGCACCGGCGGTGGCGTGCTCGCGATACAGGTCCTTGGCGAAGGCCAGGCGCTCGTGCGTCAGGCGCGAGCTGGTCGCCACCACGGTGGCGCCGCCGGCCAGCAGCTCGCCGACGACCGCCGCGGCGATGGAGCGCGGTGCGACGCCGGTGACCACGGCGACGTCATCGGCCCAGCGAACCGACTCGTCACCGGCCACGGGACGCCGCACCGCCGCGGCGGCGATGGCCTCGGCGATCGCCGCGCGCTCCGCAGCCCGCGGCGCACCCGTCTCGTGCAGGCTGCGGGCCCACCAGGCCGCCTGGTCGGCAACGGCCCGGCCCAGGCCGGTGAAGCGCTCCGGGGCGAGCAGTGCGCGCGCCCGGTCCAGCGGCGTCTCACCATTGCCCAGACGAGCCAGGTCCTCGCGCGCCGTGGCCCAGCGGTCGTCGATGAGAACGGCGCGGTCGGCGTCAAAGGACGGCGTCACCGAGCGGAGCCATCCGGTGCCCAGCTCGGCATCGACGGCCTCGACCAGGGCGCGCGTGGCGGCGGCCTCGTCGTCCGCGTCGGCGGGAACGGTGACCCGGTCCGACAGCCCCAGGGCCGACAGGACGGTGCGCGCGGTGGTCGCCAGCACACCGTCCTGGCCGGTGACGGTGGCGGCGAAGGCGTCCAGGGCCGCGGAGTCCACCACCGCGCCCCCGGCGCCGCCCGCGGCGCTGGGCTTGGCGACGGCAGTGCCGTGCGCCGAGGCCACGTCCTGCACCGCCTTGTCGATGAGCGCGTCCACAGCGCCGGAACTCCCCACGGGGGCGGAGGACCCGAGGGAGGCGAGGTCATCGCCCCGCATGGAGGCGCCCTCACGGGTGCCCAGGAACAGGTCGGCGGTGACGTGGGAGACCCACCCCTCGCCCAGACCCCAGGTGCCCTTGACGCGCTCGGCGATACGGGTCGGGCGCACGCCCGACGGACCGAGAAGGCGGCCCAGGCCGGTGCGGATGGCGTCGGTCAGGACCGGGCCGAAGGCCTTGTAGCCGGGGGCCCCCTTGGCCACGGTGGCCGCGAGCGCCGTCATGTCGGCGTCTGCGGCGCCATCGATGCTGGCGAGCTGGAGCTCGGTGCCCATGTCCATCAGGAGCTGGTTGCGCCGCGAGGACACGCCATTGGTCAGGGTCTCGGTGGTGTCCGTCGCGCCGATCTGCTCGGGGCGGATGCGCGCGGCGTGCGCCAGGAGCACGGTGAGCGCGTCCGTGGCGGTGAAGGGCAGATCGTCGGCAGGACCGGATGACGCCGATGGCGCCGAAGGAGCCGACGGAGCCTCAGCAGGTGCCGGTGCGGCCGGGGCCTCGGCGGGCGCGGTCGCGGGCGCCTCGACGGGGGCTGCGGGCTGCTCGCCGGCCGGCAGCTCGAAGCTCTCCTCCAGATCCACGGCGGGGTCGGTGTCGGTGGCCAGGACGCGCGCCTCGTCACGGCGGACGTTGTGGACCGTCACATGATGTCCGTGGTGCTGGGGCAGCATGAGCGTCCTGGAGGCCAGGTTGGCCAGCGTCGGGGACGCGGCCAGACCCATCTCGATCACGTGCTCGACGCCCAGTCCGCCCTCGTCGGGCGAGGACAGAAGGACGTCCTGGGTCTCGATCCAACGCACCGGGGAGGCGAACTGCCAGGCCAACAGCTCGATGAGCAGCTGGCGGGCCAGCTCGACGGGCCGGCTCTCCCAGGCGCCCCAGTTCTCGATGACGGCCCTGACCGGCTCGGACGGCACGACGTCGAGGATCGAACGGGCGAACTCGGGACTCAGCTCGAAGGGACGCGCCACGAGGTTGGGCACGTAGCGACCCACGAGGCGCTCGACGTCCAGATCGGTCGGCACGAGGGCGGCCAGGCGCTCGCGGAACTCGGGCACGCCGGGGCGCAGGACCTCGGAGTGGAAGGGCACGTCGATGCCGGGCACGAACATGAAGGGGTTCTTGCCGCCGCGCGCCTCGGCTTTGGCGCGCGAGTCGGCGGCCAGGGCCTCCAGGCCCTTGATGGTGCCCGCCACGGCGTACTGCACGCCGGCCAGGTTGTAGTTGACGATCTGGAGGAACTCGCCGGTCCTCTCGGAGATCCGGGCGACGTAGTCCTCGACGTCGGTCGCCTTGATGCCGGCCTGGTTGGGGCGGAGCGCCCCCATGCGGTAGTTCGAGGCGCCGTGCTCGTCGCGCTCGACCAGGGTGTGCATGGTGGAGCCGCGCTGGAAGACGATGGAGATGGTCGTCTCCACGGGCATGACGCGCCCGTAGGCGCTCAGGGCGGTGTACTCCCCCAGGGAGTGCCCGGCGAAGGCCGCGCCCTCGACCAGGGCGCCGGCCTCGGCCAGGCGCGCCGTGGAGGCCATGGCGACCGTGGCCAGGGCGACCTGGGTGAACTGGGTGAGGTTGAGCAGTCCCTCGGGATGACGATAGGTCACTCCGCGAGCGGTCATCTCGGTCGGGTTGTCGCGCACCAGGGCGATGACGGAGAAGCCGAGCTCGGCGCGGGTGTGGGCGTCGGCGCGCTCCCAGACCTCACGGGCGGCCTTGGAGATGCGCATCTCGTCCAGGCCCATGCCACGGGTCTGAATGCCCTGGCCCGGGTAGACGTAGGCGGTCGGCTCGGGCTCGGTCACGGCGGTGCCGCGGGAGACGACCTCGTCGCCGATACGGCAGGTGACCTCCAGCACGAGGCCGCCGCCGCGGACGAGCCCGGTGCGCTCGACGCTGATCTCGACGCGATCCGCGAGCTCGACGGTGCCCAGCATGACGTAGGTCCAGCCCGCCAGCACGTTGCGGGTGCCATCGGCTGCGGTGGAGGCCGCAACCTGCTCGGCGGTGGCCGACAGCCACATGCCGTGGACCAGCGGCGCCTCCATGCCGGCGACCTTGGCCGCGTGGTAGCTGGTGTGGATGGGGTTGAAGTCGCCGGTGACGCGTGCGAAGGCGGTCATGTCCGACGGCGCCGTCACAGTGACGCGGCGCAGCAGGCGGCGGGCGGCGGGGGCGGTGGGGCGTCCCGTGCCTCCGGCCGGCTCGGGGGCCGAGGGCACGGCGGTGCCCGAGGCGCGCCCCCGGATGGCGAAGCGCTCGCGCATGAGTGCGACCAGAGCGCCCTCCGATCCCTCGGCGGCGTCGGTCAGCTGCAGGCGCACGTCGACGACCCGACCGGCGCTGGACTCCTCCAGGGCGGCCACCCAGCCATCGACCTGGATGACGGTCCCGGGGCCCGCCTGGGCGTGCAACTCGGCCAGCGAGCGGTGCAGGTCGATGGTGTGGTCGAGGTGAACGGCCCCCAGCAGCCCCTCGATCAGCGGCATGCCGTCCTCGACGACGCTGCCCAGGGCCGCGTAGACGACCGGCCAGCACGGACCGAGCAGGGCGTCGGGGACCAGCGGGGCGGGCGACAGGGAGGTCGGCAGGGCATCCGCGGTGACGGCGCCGTGGTCGGCCCCCAGGGTATCGGCCAGGGTGAACCGGGCATGGACGGTGCCGAAGGGCTGCGCGGCGGGACGGCCGAGCGCGTCGGTGGCGCCCTGGACGGCGGGGACCACCTGCGGCAGGCGCTCGACGAGGTCGCCGGCGATGGACACGGCTCCCACGCCCGCGGTGGCGCGCAGGAGATCGTTCATGGTCTCGCTGATGCGCTCGGGGTCCACCAGTGGTGCGGCCCCGTCCCAAGCGCGGGCCAGGCGCAGGGGGACGACGAGGCGACGCACGGCGTGCACCGCGTCCCCCCCGGGGGTGGAGTCCCAGTGGGTGTCGAGGCGAATGTCCAGGTCGTAGGCGTCCTCGGCGACGTCGGGGCGGGCGATCACCGCATAGGCCTCCGGCTCCAGCACGCGAGCCGGGTTGATGGTCAGGTGGCCGTTCCACAGAACGTGCGGCGTGGTGCGGACCAGCTCGGTGGCGTCGGCCACCGGAGCGCCGAGCGTGCTGGCGGTCACCTCGGTGCCCAGGCGACCGGCGGCGGTCTGCTCGGGGACGCCCGCGGTCTGGAGGGCCTGCACGGCGGCGGTCTCGAAACGCTCCAGCAGATGACCAACGGGCTCGTTGATGGTGGTGATGCCCGCCACGGCGACAGGGCCGGGGATGATGCGCACCTGGTCGGCGGTGTAGCGCGGGTCCTGGGACTGCCACAGGGAGTCGGTGCCCCACCAGCGCAGGATGTCGGCGTCCAGGACGGGCACGAACGGCACGGGCTTGGGGTGCTTGCGGCACAGGTCGACGAACCAGGCCGCATCGGCCGGCTCGACGAGGGTCCGCGCAGCGGTCGGGTAGCTCCGGGCGAGCGCCGCCAGGGCGCCGTCGGCGTCCAGGACGTCGTCCTCGGTGGCGAACAGGGTCCGGATCTCGCCGTGGTCGGCGGTGCTCAGACGCGCCTCGATGCGGTGGAGCAGATCGAGGAAGCGGTCGTACCAGCCCTCGTCGGCCCAGTCCGCGCGTGTGGCGGCGCGACCCGCGTGAGGGGCGACGCACAGCTCGGCGTAACGGGTGGCCCACGCCAGGTAGGTCATCTCCTCCACGTCACCGAAGTAGGGCTTGGCGGTCCTCGACAGGGCGGCGATCATCTCGTCGCGACGGGCGTTCATGGCCTCGTCGTCACCGGCGAGCTCCTGGATGAGGCGGGAGGCGCGGGCCGAGGAGTTGTCGATCTCGTACAGGTCGGCGCGCAGGTGCGACAGACCCGAGGTCATGCCGCCCACCGAGGTGCCCGAGGCGACCCAGCCGCCGGCGTGCGCCGGGTCGATTCCGGGGGTGTCGACGAGGAGCTGCTTGACGTCCTCATTGGTCCTGGCCTCCAGGCAGGTCATAGCGGCCGTGCCGACCATGACGCCATCGACGGGAGCGGCCGTGACGCCGTAGGCCTCGGCCCAGCGCCCGGTGAGGTAGTCGGCGGCCCGCTCGGGGGTGCCGATGCCCCCGCCGACGCACACGACGAGGTTGTCGCATGCGCGGATGGCGTCGTAGGTGGCCAGGAGCATGGTGTCCAGGTCCTCCCACGAGTGGTGCCCACCGGCGTGCCCGTCCTCGATCTGCATGATGACCGGGCTGTCGGGCACGGCCTTGGCGATGGCGATGACCTGCCGGATCTGGTCCACCGTGCCGGGCTTGAAGGCCACGTAGGGGAAGCCCTCGGCGTGCAGTCGGGCCAGCAGGGCGACGGCCTCGTCGAGCTCGGGGATGCCCGCGGAGATGACCACGCCATCGACGGGGGCGCCGGCGCCACGGGCCTTGGACAGCAGGCGCTGGGTGCCCAGGTGGAGGTTCCACAGGTAGCGGTCCATGAACATGGCGTTGAAGGCCGCGGTGCGGCCCGGCTCCAGGGCGGCTTCCAGCCCGGCCAGGTTCTCGGTCAGGACGGTGGCGGTGGTCTGGCCGCCGCCGGCGAGCTCGGCCCAGTAACCGGCGTTGGCGGCGGCCGCCACGATCTCGGGATCGACGGTCGTGGGGGTCATGCCGGACAGGAGCACGGCGGAACGCCCGGTCAAGCGGGTGAAGGCGGTGTCGAGGGTGAGCCGCCCGTCGGGCAGGCGCGTCAGGCGCGGGGCGAACCGGGCGCGGTCGACCGCCGGTGCCGGGGCGGCGCCGGGACGGTCCAGGTCATCGACGCCGCGCGCGGTGCCGGCGGGTATGACGGTCGTGCCGGTGCCGGCGACGACGGCCTCGGTCAGGCGCGTGAGCACGGTGCCCGGGCCCAGGTCGACCACGAGGCGGGATCCGGCCGAGTCGAGGGCCCCGGCGACCGATGCGGGCCAGTCGACCGGGTCGATGAGAACGGCGACAGCGAGGTCGCGGGCCAATCCGGCGTCCAGTCCGGCCCGCTCGGCCCAGGCGACGACGTCCTCGACCGCGGGTGCGAGCAGCGGGGTGTGGAAGGGCACCGACGTGGCGAGGAACTCCGTCACGGGGCTCAGCACCGCGCCCCCGCGGCGACGCTCCTTGCGGTCGTCGGCACTGCGCCGGGCGGCCACCTCCAGGGCGGCGACCACGGCCTCCAGGGCGGCGGGGCGGCCCGACAGGATGTGGGCCTGGCGTCCATTGGTCACACCGACGCTGAGGCTCTGGGCACCGGGGACCCGGGCGAGCACCGCGTCCAGCTCCCGGCGGGTCACACCGCGCACCGAGAGCATCGGGGTGGACTCCCCCACGGTGCCCAGGTCGAGGCGGCGCGTGGTGCGGGCGGCGGCCGCGCCGATGAGACGGGCGATGGCGTGGACCTCGACGACGCGCTCGTCATCGACGGCGTCGGCACCGGTCAGAGCCCGTAGCAGCGCGACGCCGAGAACCCCCTGGGAGTGGCCGATGGCGACGGCCGGGGCCGCGGGTCCGGTGGCGTCGACGCCCGCCCCGGGCAGGGAGGCGATGGCGGCGTGCTGGGCGAACAGGATGCCCGGGACCGAGATGTCGGCGGTGTCCGCCGCCGCGCCGTCCGCGGAGGCGACGGCGGGGGTCACCGGGACGGCGTCATCGGTCAGGAACCGGGCCCCGCGCGGGGTGATGGTCAGCAGGTCGGTGGCCACGGGGGCCAGGCGGGCCGCCACGGCGGCGTCCACCCCGACGAGCACGGATGCCAGGTCCCGATCCAGCCCGACGAACTCGTCGAGGGTGGCGCGCCAGGGCGTGGCCTGTCCGCCGAAGGCGAGGACGTAGGGCTCGCCCCTGCTCAGGCGCTCGGCGGAGGTCGGGGCGACGGCGGCCTCAACGGTGGTGGAGGTGGTGGGCTGGGTGCTCATGCGGTCCTCGGTCGTGGTGGACGGGTCTTCGGTCGGTGGAGTCGGCTGATCGGCAGGCGCGGCGGCGACTGGAGCGGTGGCCGGCGAGGCGGAGCGTTCGGTCATGCGATGCCTCACAGGGGGACGTTGTCGTGCTTCTTGGTGGGTGTGTGGCGCGAGTCGCGCTTGTCCGCCAGGGCGGCCAGGGAGTCGACGATGACGGTGCGGGTGTCCTCCGGGGCTATCACCGCGTCGATCTCCCCGATGGCCACGGCCTTGTCGGGATTGATGACCGCCTCGGTGTACTCCCCGATGAGACGTTCCCGCTCGGCCTCCGCGGCCTGGTCACCGTGCTCGTCGCGCACGGCCTTCAGGTCGCGACGGTGGATGATCCCCACCGCTCCGGCGGCGCCCAGAACGGCGATCTCGGCGCCCGGCCAGCAGAAGTTGAGATCGGCCCCGATGGCCTTGGACCCCATGACGATGTAGGCGCCGCCGTAGGCCTTGCGCAGGATGACGGTCACCAGCGGGACTGTGGCGGTGGCGTAGGCGTTGATGACCTTGGCCCCGCGGCGGATGATACCGGCGTGCTCCTGCTGCGCCCCCGGCCGGTAACCGGGCACATCGACGAAGGTGACCACCGGCAGTCCGAAGGCGTCGCAGAAGCGCACGAAGCGGGCCAGCTTCTCCGAGGCGTCCACATCCAGCGTGCCCGCGTCGTGAAGCGGCTGGTTCGCCACGATGCCCACCGGCGTGCCCTCGAAGCAGGCGAAGCCGATGACGACGTTGGGGGCGAAGACCTCCTGGACCTGGACGAGCTCGCCGTGGTCGACCAGGGCGGCGACCACATCGGCGACGTCGTAGGCCTGACGGGAGGAGGCCGGGACCAGCGCACCGACATCGGCGGCGGTCACGGCATCGGTGGTGCGAGCGGTCGTGTCGTAGTCGTAGCGCGGGGCGTCCTGGTCCGCCGAGGAGGGCAGGTAGGCCAGGATGGTGCGAACCTGCTCCAGGGCATCCCCCTCGTCCTCGGCGACGTAGTGCACGACGCCCGAGACCCTGCCGTGGATGCGGGCGCCGCCGAGCTCCTCGGCGCTGATGCTCTCCCCCGTGACGGCGCGCACGACATCGGGGCCGGTGACGAACATGTGGGAGGCCTCGCGGGTGGCGATGACGAAGTCCGTCAGGGCCGGGCTGTAGACCGCCCCGCCCGCGCACGGGCCCAGGATGACGCTGATCTGGGGCACCAGCCCGGAGGCGGCGCAGGTGCGGTTGAAGATGCGCCCGTACTGGCGCAGCGCCCCCACGCCCTCCTGGATCTTGGCGCCGCCGGAGTCGATCAGGCCGATCACGGGGATGCGCAGGCGCAGGGCGTCGTCGAGCAGCCGGACGATCTTGTCGCCCTCGATGGTGCCCAGCGCCCCGCCCGAGACGGAGAAGTCCTGGGAGTAGACGGCCACCTGGCGCCCGTCGATCTGCCCGAACCCGGTGACGACGCCCGAGGGACGGGCCCCCGCTCCGGCGCCGGAGCCGGTGTAGCGACCGATCTCGAGGAAGGTATCGGCGTCCAGCAGCGCGGCGATGCGCTCGCGCGCGGTCTGCTTGCCCTTGGCGTGCTGGCGGGCGACGGCGCGGTCCTCGGCCTCGGTGTCCACTCGTGCGATGTGCTCGCGGAAGGCCGTCGTGGCCGCGGAGTCCGCGATGGTGCGGGTCCGCGAGTCGTCCTCGGACGCGGTGCCGGCGGGGGGCTCGCCGGGAGCGGACGCGGTGGTCCCGGAGAAGGTGTCGGTCACGGCTCAGGTCTCCTGCTGGGTCGGGTGCTGGATCGGGGAAGCGGGTGCATCGACGGGCTCGGCCGCCCGCTCGGAGACGCTCCTCATGCGCACGAGGACCTCGCCCGCGGTGACGGTGCGTCCGGCGCTGACGGGGATCTCCGCGACCGTTGCGTCAGCGGGGGCGTGGACGTAGTTCTCCATCTTCATCGACTCCAGGACGACGAGCAGCTCGCCGGCGCGGACCCGCTGGCCCGGTTCGACGCAGATGCGGGTGACGATCGCCTGCATGGGCGCGGGGATGACGGAGGGGTCGGCGGCGGTCGATTCGGCGGCCCCGTGCGCTCCGGGGCGGGCGCTCGGGCGCCCGCGGAGCGGCTGCTGCGTCCGGCGCCGGCTCGGCGCACCCGGATACCCCACGCCGAGGCGGGGCCCGTGCCCGCCCAGGATGCCGTCGGGGATCGTGAGCTGCATGCGCCGGCCGTTGAGCTCGATGACGTAGGAGGAGCGCGTGCGCCGGTTCTCCGGAACCGGGTCGCCCCCCGCCCGCTCGGTCCGTTCGGACGCGGGGTCGGCGAGTCCGGGCAGGACGTCGGTCTCGAGCCAGCGCGTGGTCACGCCGAGCAGCCCATCAGCGGTGGGAATGGTCAGCTCGGGGCGGCTCAGGACGTGCTCGTGCAGGGCGGTGCACACGGTGACGCCCTCGACGATCGTCTCTCCCAGGGCTCGCCGCGCGCGACGGATGGCCTGGTCGCGAGTGGCGCCGGTGACCACGATCTTGGCGAGCATGGGGTCGAACATGGGGGTGACGACGTCGCCCTCGACGACGCCGGACTCGATGCGGATGCCGGGCCCGGCGGGCCAGCGCAGGCGGGTGATGGCACCGGTGGACGGGGCCAGGCCGCGAGCCGGGTCCTCGCAGGTAATGCGCAGCTCGACGGAGTGACCGCGTGGCTCGGGGATCGGACCCAGACGACCACCGGCGGCGATGCGCAGCTGGAGCTCGACCAGGTCGACGCCGGTGACCTCCTCCGAGACGCAGTGCTCGACCTGGAGACGGGGGTTCACCTCCAGGAACCACAGGTCCCCGCCCGGGGTCAGCAGGAACTCGCAGGTCGCGACCCCGACGTAATCGACGGTCTCGAGCAGACGCCGGGAGGCCTCGACGAGCCGATCGTGAACGCCCTCGGGCAGGTAGGGGGCGGGGGCCTCCTCGAGAAGCTTCTGGTTGCGGCGCTGCAGACTGCAATCCCGAGTGGACACGACGGCGAACGCGCCGTGCCCGTCGCGGGCGCACTGGGTCTCCACGTGCCGTGCGGCAGTGACGAACTTCTCGAGAATCAGCGTGCCGCCGCCGGCAGCGGCGGCCTCGAAGGCCGGCGTGGCGCGGACGTCCTCGTCCGATCTCAGCACGGTGATGCCCCGGCCCCCGCCGCCGTCGGTCCGTTTGAGGGCCACGGGGTAGCCGTGGGCGTCCGCGAATGAGATGACGGTCTCGGCGTCGGCGACCGACTCGGTGATCCCGGGGACGGGATCGACTCCGGCGCGCTCGGCGGTGGCTCGGGCGCTCATCTTGTCTCCCAGTGCCCGCATGGCCGACGGCGAGGGGCCCACCCAGGCGATGCCGGCATCCGCGACCGCCTGGGCGAAGGCGTCGTTCTCGGACAGGAAGCCGTATCCGGGGTGCACGGCGTCGGCACCGGTTGCCCGGGCCATGGCCAGAACGGCCTCGGCGTCGGTGTACGAGGAGCCCTCGGGCAGCGCGCGGGCCTCGTCGGCGAGCTCGGCGGCCGGGCTCAGAAGATCCTCGGGGGTGTAGGGGAGGATGGACGCGCCCCCCAGATCCCGGACGGTGCGCACCACGCGCAGGGCGATCTCACCGCGGTTGGCGATGAGGATGCGGTCGAGTGTCCGGCTGGTCACCAAAAATGCTCCTCGCGTCGGGCGGCCGTTCGCGCGAGCCGCGGACCCGGGTGGGGCAGCGGATATCGCACTGAGACCACGCGCTCATGTGTCGTGGACGGGGGAGGCATTCCCCCACTGGGGTGGATCGCCTGTTCCTACAAGAGGATCGGCGTGAACGATCCACTGAGCCACGGTATGACGCCGAACCACCATCGCAGCATTGTGAAGATCTCACAAAGACGTGCGATTACGTTGGAGCAAGGGGCGCCGGCGTCGGGGAGTGTTGTCATCACGCGCCCCGTATGCCAGGGACGAGACGAAGCCCATTGGGTCCCCAGGAATCCGCGGGGAGGCCCGCATCGCGTCACCGGGCTCATCGCGCCCGTCACGACGGACCGATCGCTCCAGGGACCCGGGGCCTCGCCCGGACGGGGGCGGGGAGGCCGGAGACATGCCGACGTGCTGCATACTGGTTCATGGGACCGCTCGCGGGAACGACGGTCGCCGTCCCGTCGACCGCCCGGGTCCTAAGGAGTGATCATGCCCGCACCGTCCATGGCATCCACGGCAACGAGGATGAGAGGGCCGCTCGCCCCGATGACGAGGGCCGTGTTGGTACGAATACTGGTACGGATACTGGCCCCGGTACTGGCCCTGATGCCGGCCCTGGCGGGGTGCGCCCGCACCGCGACCGTCGATGAGCCAGCCGCCGATGCGAGCGCGTCCCCGGCCCGGACCACCGCCTTCACCGACTCCGCCGGCCGCCGGGTGGAACTCCCCGGCCAGATCACCCGAATCGCCTCCGCCAATCCGTCGGCCGACGCCATGCTCTACGCCATGGCTCCCGATGAGCTCGTCGGCTGGTCCTCCGCGCCCGGCGATGCCGCCTCGGCGTACATCGATCAGAGGTATGTCGACCTGCCGGAGTACGGGAGGCTCGACGGGGGCTCCGGCGACTTCAGCAGGGAGGCGCTCCTCGCCTCCGGCGCTCAGGTGGTGGTGGACGTCGGGCAGTGGGACGAGGAGCGCGCCTCGCAGCTCGACGCCCTCCAGGAGGAGCTCGGCATCCCCGTCATCGTCATCGACGGCTCACTGAGTGCCTCCGGCGACGCCTTCCGCCTTCTCGGTCGTGCGCTGGGCAAGACGGACCTGGGCGATCAGATGGGCGCCTATGCCGACACCATCCTCGATGACGTCCGGGCCAAGGCGGCCGCCATCCCTCAGGACCGGAGGCCGCACGTCTACTACGGCGAGGGCGAGGACGGCCTCTCGACAACGACCGCAGGCTCCGTCCACTCCCAGGTCTTCGAGATGGCGGGTGCCGCGCTCGTCGCGGACGACGCCGCCGTCCGGGCGCAGAGGGACGGCGGCACGGTCTCGCTGGAGCAGGTTCGCGCCTGGAATCCGGACGCCATCGTCCTCGCCCCCGATTCGATCGGCTCGACGATCGAGCACGACGCCTCGTGGACCGCGCTCGACGCGGTGACGAACGGCCGCTGCTACACGGCGCCCGGCGAGCCCTACAGCTGGATCGACCGTCCACCGGGGCCCAACCGCCTCCTCGGCGTTCAGTGGCTCGGCTCCATCCTCCACCCGGAGACATTCGACTACGACATGGTGGCCAGGACCGAGGAGTTCTACTCCCTGTTCTACCACCACGACCTCACCGATAAGGAGGCCAGGGCGCTTCTGAACCAGCAGAAACCAACGCCGTCCCCGTCCCCTCGCGGATGAGGCCGGCGGGCGCCACCCGCATCGCGGGAGCCGTCCGAGCGACGAACGGGCGGCGGGGAGGAGGATGGGGAGAAGCGGGAGGCGACGCGGCCGAGCAGTCGGCAGCCGTCAGCGGGAATGCGCCGCGGCGAGGGCGCGCAGCTCGGTGACGGCGGCCAGGGCGTCGTCGGCCCGGTACACGGCGGAGCCGGCGACGAAGACGTCGGCTCCGGCCTCGGCGGCCCGCTCGATCGTCTGCGCTGTGACGCCGCCGTCGACCTGGATGCGCAACTCCAGGCCCGCCGCGCTCACCAGGCGCCGGGCCCGGGTGATCTTGGGCAGCATGGCCTCGATGAAGGACTGCCCGCCGAAGCCGGGCTCGACGGTCATGAGCAGCAGGAGATCGATCTCCCCCAGAAGGTGCTCGATCATCGACAGGGGCGTGGTCGGACGCAACGCGATGCCGGCGCCCGCCCCGAGACGATGCAGCTCCTCGACGAGGCGGAAGGGCGCCGTCGTCGCCTCGATGTGGGCGGTCACCACTGCGCACCCCGCCTCGGCGTACCGGGGCGCCCAGCGGTCGGCCTGCTCGATCATGAGATGGGCGTCCACGGGCAGGTCCGTGTTCGCCACGACGGTCTGCACGAGGGAGGGCCCGCCGAAGTGGTTGGGCACGAAGTGATTGTCCATGACATCGACGTGCAGCCCGTCCGCGCCGGCGACGCGTACGAGCTCGTCGGCCAGGTGCGCCTGGTCGGCATTGAGGATGGAGGGGTGGATGGCGGGGCCGGTCATGGCTGTCTCCTCGGAGCGGATAATACGTTGACGATGTCGCGAAGATTCAGATCGTTCGCCGCAGCAGCGCGCAGAACATGGCATCGGTTCCCTCCAGGTGCGGCCACAGCTGGAGCATCTCCCGGTCGGCGCCGGCGAGTGGGCGCGGAGCGATGCCGCCGGCGATATCGCCGGCGCGGAGGACCTCGACCCGAACGCCATCCCCGCGAAGCTTCTTGACCGCGTCGCGCACGGCGTACTCGGTCTCCAGGACGTGGGGCGAGCAGGTCGCGTACGCCACCACGCCTCCGGGTCGCACCGCCGTCAGCGCACCGGCGAGCAGCTCGCGCTGCAGAGAGGCGAGCTCGGCGACGTCCCTGGGGCTGCGCCGCCACCGGGCCTCGGGGCGACGACGCAAGGATCCGAGGCCCGAACAGGGGGCGTCCACGAGGACCCGGTCGTAACGGCCCGGCTCGTTCCGGCCGAGGAGCCGGCCGTCGCCGCAGCGGACCTCGACCGCATCCGGGGGCAGGGCCCGCACGGACGCCTCGACCAGTCGTGCACGATGCGGGGCGACCTCGTTGGCCACCAGCCGGGCGCCGCACTGAGCCGCACGGGCGCCGAGCAGCGCGGCCTTGCCGCCCGGCCCCGCGCACAGGTCGAGCCAACGCTCGTCCCGTCCCTCCAGGGGGACATCGGCGAGCATGAGGGCGACCAGCTGGCTGGCCTCGTCCTCGACGCCCGCCCGCGAGTCGCGCACGGCGCGGATCCGACCGGGGTCCCCCCCGGCCAGAACAACGGCGCAGGGACTCACGTCGCCGGGGCGCGGCTCCTGATGGGCGACGGCCCGCGCCTCCTCGGCGAGGCGCTCGGGGGCGACGAGCCCCGGGCGGGCGCACAGCACCACCTCCGGCTCGGTGTTGTCGGCCCGCAGCAGCGCCTCCAGCTCCTCCTCCGACCGGCCGCTCGCGAGCAGTGCCTGGCGCATGGCCTTGACCATCCATCTCGGGTGGGACTCGACAGCGGCCAGCGCCGACGCCGCGTCCGGCGCCTCGGCCCGTAGCACGGCCAGCCAGGCATCGAGGTCGCGCTCGGACACGCGGCGCAGGACGGCGTTGACGAAGGTCGCCGCACCGCGTCCGGCGGAATGCACCGCCAGATCCACGGTGGCCGAGACCGCGGCGTGGCTCGGTACGCGCATGCCGAGCAGCTGATGGGCTCCCAGCCTGAGGAGGTCGAGCACGACGCCGTCCACCCGGGACAGGGGCCGGTCCACGCAGTGCGCGACGATCGCATCGTAGCGGCCCCGGAGTCGCAGGGCTCCGTACGTCAGGGCCGTGGCGAAACCCGCGTCCCGCCGTGAAAGGCCCGCCTCCTCCAGGAGTCCGGGCAGCACCAGGTTGGCATAGGCGTCATCGTCGCGGACCTTGGTGAGGACCTGAAGGCTGATGAGCCGAGCGTCACCGTGATGGTCACCGCGCCGCTCACCCCGCCCGTCACCGCGCCGATCATCCCGATGACGGGAGAAACGGCGGTCGTGATGACCAGCGCCCCCGCGATATCCCGGGCGCCCCGCCATCAGAGCCCCTCCCCCTGCTCGCCGAGGACGGCGTCCGCCGGCGGGCGGGCGCCGCGCGCCCAGGCATCGGCCGTCATCCACTTCCTCCCGGCGGGGGCCACCTCCCCCAGTCGCACGGCGCAGCTGCCGGTGCCGGCGAGCACCTCGTGCCTGGCGACCCGGATCCACCCGGGCGGGAGGTCGTCGACCTCGGGGACGAGCTCGACCGGTCCGAGTCGTAGGCGGACTCCCTCGTAGAGGGTGCGAGCGCCCGGGGCGGGTGTCACCCCGCGCACGCGGCGCTCGATGAGGGGGGCGGGATCGGTCCACCGGATCTCGCCGTCCGCAGGCGCGAGCGCAGGGGCGAGAGTGACGCCCTCATCCCCCTGCGGCTCGGGAGTCGCGGCACCGCGGGCCAGGGAGCGCAGGACGTCGAGGACCAGAGGCGCTCCGGCGTCGGCGAGGCGCGCCAGGAGGTCCCCCGCGGTATCGGTCGGGCGAATCGTCTCGGTCAGCCGTGCATAGATCGGACCGGTGTCCAGGCCCTCCTCGAGGCGGAAGACGCAGGCACCGGTGACGGCGTCCCCGGCCATGAGGGCGTGCTGAACGGGAGCGGCGCCGCGCCAGGCCGGCAGGAGCGAGAAATGGAGGTTGAGCCAGCCGTGCTCGGGCGCGTCCAGGAGCACGGGCGGGACGAGGCGCCCATAGGCGACGACGACGGCGACGTCGGCCTTCAGGGAGCGCACCCACGCCCCGGTGCCCTCATCCCGAAGGCCGGCGGGGGTGCGCACGTCGACAGCGGCCCGGCGGGCGACGGCCGCCACCGGCGAGGGGCGGAGGACGCGTCCGCGACCCCTGCGGGCATCGGCACGGGTGAGAACGCCGACGACCTCGTGCTCGGAGTCGTTCATGAGGGACTGGAGGGTCGGCAGGGCAGCCTCGGGGGTGCCGGCGAAGAGGACGCGCATGAGCGCCAGTCTAGGGGCACGGGCTCCCGGTCCCGCGGCGGCGGGGACTCGCCCCGGTCGGAGCGGCGCGCAGGTTCTCGGCGCCGGATGGGACGGCGCCCGGCATCGCGCCTCCTGGGACGAGCGCGCACCCCGAGATGGAGACGCCGTCGCCCCGCGCTCGCGCGCCGACCTGTGGTGCGCATGTACCAGTTCATCTTGCGGGCACGCCCACCGCGGGCCCCTCCATCAAGCCCCCGGTCGTCGGATCTCACAATCCGGCAGCATCGCCCTCGTTGCGGACCGCCTCTCCCTAAGCCTCCATAAATAGTTGCATCTGAGGCGAAAATACGGTCGCACCCGTCGTCTCGCGCTTGCATGAGGACTGAGGTTCGCGACAAAGATGAGCCGAATCGCAGGAGCCGCTTCCCCGTCTCGACCTGGAGTAGTACGCTTGTACCACTCAAGCGCGGATGTGATCCGCAGCACTGCATTCGTCATCAGCATTCCACACGATTCCACGCGATTCCACGGCACAGAGACGTGCCAGAGAGGGAGTCATGGCACTGTCCGTCGATTCCGAGATCGGGGTGCTCCGGCAGGTCATCCTGCACCGTCCCGGAGCCGAGATGCTCCGGCTCACGCCCCAGAACAAGGACGACCTCCTGTTCGACGACGTTCTTTGGCTGGAGCGCGCCCAGGAGGAGCATGACCATTTCGCGAAGATCCTCACCGACAGGGGCGTCGAGGTCCTCTACTTCGCGGATCTCCTCGCCGAGGCCCTGAAGAGCCCCGAGGCTCGCGCCCTCGCTCTGGATCACGCCTTCACCGAGAACAGCCACGGCCCGGGTATCGTCGGCCAGCTTCACGAGATGGCCGAGGCGATGCCGGCGGCGGAGCTCGCCGAGCTCCTCATCGCGGGGATCACCAAGGGAGAGCTCATCGAGCGAGTCTCCCCGCGCGACTCCCTGGTCCTGTCCTCCATGGAGGACGAGGACCTTCTCCTCGGCCCGCTGCCCAACCATCTCTTCACCCGCGACACCTCGTGCTGGATCTACGGCGGAGTCTCCATCAACTCCATGCGCATGGAGGCCAGGCGCCGCGAGACGCTGAACTACCAGCTCGTCTACACCTGGCACCCGATGTTCGCCGAGCAGGACTTCCCGTTCTGGTGCGAAGGACTGGCGGCCGGCACGGCCACCGTTGAGGGTGGCGACGTCGAGGTCATCGGCAACGGCTCCGTCCTGGTCGGAGTCTCGGAGAGGACCTCGCCCCAGGGTCTCGAGCGCCTCGCCTCCAGACTGTTCGCCAGCGGCCGGGTCGAGCGGGTGATCGCCGTGGAGATCGGCAAGGCCCGTGCGCAGATGCACCTGGATACCGTGATGACCATGGTCGACCGCGCCACCTTCACCGTGTACGCCAACCTGGGACTGCGCCCGACCCTCGTGCTGACCCCGGGTGACGAGCCCGGCTCCATCGTCGTGGAGCGGAGGGCTCCCGAGGAGATGTACCGCACGATCGCCCAGGGCATGGGGGTGGACGAGATCACCGTTCTCACCGCGCCGCAGGACTCCCGCTCCGCCGCGCGCGAGCAGTGGGACGACGGCAGCAACACCCTCGCCATCGCCCCCGGGGTCGTCGTGACCTACGAGCGCAATGTCAGCACCAACCGCTTTCTGGCCGACAACGGCATCGAGGTCCTCACGGTGCCCGGCTCGGAACTGGGCCGCGGTCGGGGCGGCCCGCACTGTATGACGTGTCCTGTTGATCGTGATGCGGTTGTCTACTGAGTGGTCGTCG
>ERZ773004.206-NODE-206-length-39919-cov-5.493829_pt1 | contig 39919 bp, 29 predicted proteins | sample MGYA00580667_ERZ773004 | MGnify/ENA primary metagenome ERZ773004 (study PRJEB29015, sample SAMEA2737963) | human oral metagenome | biome: human oral; feature: human-associated habitat; material: dental | place: China | collected 2123 ... | reverse complement strand
GATCTCGTCCCGCCGCGGGATGGCGTCTCAACGGTCATTTTGATCTCGTCCCGCCGCGGGATGGCGTCTCAACGGTCATTTTGATCTCGTCCCGCCGCGGGATGGCGTCTCAACGGTCATTTTGATCTCGTCCCGCCACGGGATGAGACCTATTTCCTGCTATTCATGCCCCCTCTATGTCTAAAGCCCTTGCAGCCTATGTATCTTTGCCCCCAGATTTTAATTTCTACATGACAAGACAATGAAGAAAGTATTTATCACAGTGATCAGCATGCTGGCCTTGGCCGCATGTAATAACAACGCCCAGCAGCAAGACACTGCCGCCGCCGATTCTACCGCGCAGGCGCAGGAAGCCCCCGCCACAGGAGGCGACCGCGACGAGCACGGTTGCATCCCCTCGGCCGGACAGTCGTGGAGCCAGCTGCGCCAAGAATGTGTGCAAGTCTTCGAGGTCGGCACCCGCCTGAACCCCGTAGAAAAGAAAGAGGGCGAAGCCGTCATCAGCGCCTTCGTACTCTTCAACGACGACCGCTCGAAAGCCGAGATCTTCCTGCCCAACAGCGACGTGGAATCCATCATCCTCGATAAGGCAGCCGATGGCACCTATAAGGCCGATCGCTATGCCTTCAACGACGCTGAACAGGCACTTTATGTGGACGGTAAAAAGGCTTTCGTGAAAGAATGATGAGGCAGCCCCAAGGAATCGACGCTCGGACAGTCGGGGCATTGCTCTTTTATGCAGAAGGACGAGACATTCACCCTCTCGCCTCGTTTTCCCCCTCCCCACTCTCCTTCAAACTACCTCAAACTAAATCCTATTCAACCTACTAATATCAATCCACTATGAGTTACGTACATCTCTACACCGGCAACGGCAAGGGTAAGACCACCGCTGCCATTGGATTGGCCCTCCGCGCAGTCGGAGCCGGCCGACGTGTTTACATCGCACAGTTCGTCAAAGGCCAGCGATACGGCGAAATCGCCTACATCGACCGCCGCATCCCCACCATCACCACCCACCGCTACGGCTCGGAGTGCTTCATCGAGCGCAAACCCACACCGGACGACATCAGTCGTGCCGCCGAGGGGCTCGAGGAGGTTCGGCGCATACTCCACAACGGTCGCTATGGGCTCGTGATCCTTGACGAAGCTACCATCGCCATTTACTTCGGTCTCTTTACCTCCGCCGAACTTATCGACGCCATCAACGACCGCCACCCCGACACGGAAGTCGTCATCACCGGTCGCTATGCTACGCCCGACCTCATCGCCGCCGCTGACCTCGTCACCGACATGCAGGAGGTGAAGCATTACTACACCCTCGGCGTCGAGGCCCGGCCGGGCATCGAGTGCTGACACAAGCCCTGCGCCATGTCGCAACCTGAGCGCGTGGTCTACACCATCGGCCACTCCACCCACCCGATCGAGGTCTTCATCGCCATGCTGCGATCGTTCGACATCCGCCTGCTGGTCGACATCCGCGGCCTACCGGGTTCGAACAAGTATCCGCAGTACAATCAGGAGGCCCTGCAAGCGTCGCTCCCCGCGAGCGGCATTGCTTACCTCCACCTCCCCGATCTGGGCGGGCGCCGACGGGTGCACCGCGATTCGCACAACACGCGCTGGCGCAACGCCTCCTTCCGCGCCTATGCGGATTATATGGAGACCGACGACTTTGCCCGCGGCATCGCCCGCCTTATGGACGAGGCGGAGCGCCAACCGACGGCTTACTTCTGCGCCGAGGCCGTCTGGTGGCGCTGCCACCGCTCACTCGTTTCGGACTATCTCAAGGCTCACGGCTGGCGAGTGATGCACATCACCGGCGTGGGCCGTGCCGAGGAACATCCCTACACACAGGCCGCCCGCGTGGTCGGCAACCGAGTCTACTATTCCGACCCGGGTCTCTTTGATTAACGAATAACGAACCGCAAAAAAGGAAAAGTCCTGTCGGCGGGAGGCGAACACCTCCTCTGCCGGCAGGATTTCTTGTATACGTACCCCTAATCCCGCGGAGGACGGTCGCGGCCGCCCCGATCGGGTGGGCCGGGCATGCGCATATCGGACGCTTTGGCTCCGCCCTTGAAGAGGCTGAAGCGGTAGATGAAGTGCAGCATGACGTAACTGTTCAACGTGTTGTACTCCGAATAGCGGATGGCTGTCGCCGTAGCGCTGTACGAGATGTTACTGCGCTGGCGCAGGATGTCGTACATCTTCAGGCGGAGCATGCCGGCGTTGTTCTTCAGGAACGACTTCGAGGCGCCCGCGTTCCAGAGCCATTCGCGCTGTGAATAGCCATCGGTGTAGCCTGAGTTGGTGGAGTAGGTGAGGTCGGACTCCAGTCGGAAGCCGAGTGGGAGGTAGAGCGTGAAGGCTGCGCTGCCGCCATAGTTGAGGGTGCTTAGGTCGCGGCCGGCGCTGAGGGTGTTGCGGGTGCGGTTATGGCGGATGTTGCCGTTGAGCTCGATGTCGGCCAGGGATGAGCGGAAGCTGATGCCCGCGTGCTGCATGAGGACGGTGGCCTTGCTCGTGTTGCGGGAGCCGTCGATGAAGCCGCCGGAGTGTCCGTACCGGGCGTAGGTCATGGAGCTGAGCGTAAAGTGCTTGCCCGGCAGCGGGAGGTTAATGATCAGGCGGCCGTCGAGGTTGTAATTGCCATCGATGTTCTCGTAGGTGGTCTGGCGGCGACCCGTGAGGCGGTCGGTGGTGGTGCGGCTGACAATGTCGTTCAGCACATAGTTCACGCCGGCCATGAAGATGAACGCGGACTGCTTGTCGGGGACGAATTTGCCGAAGTGGAGGCGTAGGCTGTTCGTGTACGTGGGGCGAAGGTCCGGGTTACCGATCACGGTGTTGAGCGGGTCGGAGAGGTCGGCCACCGGCTGGAGCTGCGTCATGGAGGGTTGTTCGGTGCGGCCGTCGTAATCGAGGCGGAGGTCGGTGCGCTTGTCGAAGCGGATCCGCAGTTTGGCCGTCGGGGAGTAGTTGACGACGCTCCGGGAGAGGTCGTAGAGTGTCCGGCCGGCCGCCTCAGTCACGGTGCGGGTCTGGGTGGGGTCAAGGTGGAGGCCCAGGGTGAAGTCGTACTTCGGGCGGACCATCTTAAAGGAGAGGTTGAGGCGGTGTTCGGTCGCATCGCTACGTGTGTTGCGGCCCGTCGTGGTGTCGGGCACGGTGTATTGGCCTTCGGAATCGATGAGGTTGGCGTCGCGGAGCAGCTCGCGGTGTGTCCGTCGGAGGCGATAGGAGAGATGCAGGAAGTTGGAGTGACCCAGCGGCTCAACCCACGCCACCTTGCCGCGCACGTTGTACCCCCGAGTGTCGTTGTGCACCTGCTGGTCGATCGTTTCGGTGGAGTCGGCGAAGAGCAGGAAGCGCGTGTCGGAGCGATTCTGGGTGTTGTCGATCGATTGGTTGCCGCCGCCGGAGACGGAGAGCGTCAGCGTGCGGCCGCGACTGTTCAGCTTGCGGCTGACGTCGAGCTTGGCGGAGGCCGTCAGCGCGTGGCCGTCCACACGGGAGCGCGATCGGGAGGCGTTCACCGAGTCGAGGCTCCCGCTGAGGGTATGGGTCAGCTCCTCCGCGTCGGTGTGGGTCGTGCCATAGGAAAACTCCGGGCGGAAGATGACCTGCGTCAGCGAGTCCGGCTTCCACTCCATGTGCAGGTTGAAGCCCACGTTTCGCGTCCGGGTGTCGGAGGCGCTCTCGGCGTGGTCGAACGAGGTGCTATCGCCGGCCAGGATGTTCTGCCGGTCGGTCTTGGCCCGCGCCTCGTTGTCCGAACCGGAGAACCGGACGTTACCCCCGACGGTCAGATCCTTCATTAGGCGCTTGTTGAAGTTCGTACCCACGTTGCCGGACGACGTGATGCCATTCCCCGCGCCGAAGCCTCCGAACCGGTGCCGCCCGCCGCCCGGGCCACCGCCGAAGGCCGCCGCGGCAAAGTCCGTGAAGCCCATATTGTTCGTGTTATTGATCCCGCCCATGAGCGAGAACTGGTCGTCGTCGACGAACCGGTTCAACATCGTGTTCACGTCGTACCGCCCGCGGCTTCCGGCCCCCGCAAAGGCGTTGCCGAACCACCCCTGCTTCATGCCGGGCTTCACCGTGAGGTTGATCACGGCCTCCGCGTCGCCGTCATCGAAGCCCGTAAGCATGGCCAGGTCGCTCTTCTTCTCGTAGGTCTGCACCTTGTCGACGATCTGGGCCGGCAGGTTTTTGGAGGCCGCCTTGGGGTCGTCCGAGAAGAACTCCTTGCCGTCGACCAGTATCTTTTTGATCTCCTTTCCGTTCACCGTCACCGCGCCCTCAGCGCTCACCTCCACGCCCGGCATCTTCTTCAGCAGATCCTCAAGCACAGACCCTTCGGCCACCTTGTACGCGCTGGCGTTATACTCCACCGTGTCGTTTTTGACCTGCACCTCCACGGCGCGGGCCGTCACCACGGCCTCGCCCAGCAGCACCCCGTCCTCGGTCATCGTCAGCCGGCCCACGTCCACGGGCGTCTTGCTGCCCGATATGTGCAGCCGTTGGTAGAGCGGGTCGAGCCCGACGTACGTCACGTGCAGCAGGTAGTCGCCCTGCCGGACGCCCATCAGGTCGAAGTGCCCCTCGCGGTCCGTGACGGTGCCCTTCACCATCGCGCTGTCCTTGATGTTCAGCAGCCTCACGGCCGCCATCTCCACGCCCTCGGCCGGCTCGCCCGAGCGGACGACCGTGCCCTTGACATGGACTTGCGCCACCGTTCCAGTGGCAGCCCCTAGCAGCAGGAGGCTCAAAAAAAGGATCGAAAATCGTTGTATCATCGTTTGTTTACCTATAAATCGTGTGTCATTCCGAGGCGCCTAAGCCCCGAAAGCGGGGCGATAGACGTCATCCGTGGGCGATGGTTTAAGCCGTGCCCCGGGCGGAAAATGCACCGCAAGCTGCCGCCCGTCGGGCGCTCTTTTCGGAAAATATTTTGAGAGCCACTGTCCATCGGTCGCTCTTATTTGGGAGTACGTTACAGGCTGCTGCCTGTCACTCGCTCTCGTTTGGGAGTACGCCGCAGGCAGCTGCCTGTCACTCGCTCTCGTTGGGGAGTACGTTATGAGCGGCTGCCCGTCGTTCGCTCTCGTTGGGGAGTACGTTATAGGCCGCAGCCCGTCAGGCGCTTCCGTTTGGGAGTACGTTACAGGCCGCTGCCTGTTGGGTGCTTTCGTCGGATATTCCAATAAGAACAACCGACCGTCAGTCGCTCTCTTCAGGAAATATTTTGAGAACCACCAGCCGTCAGGCGCTGCTGTTGGAAAACATTTTGGGAACTCTCTTCGGTCAGGCGCTCTCTTCGGGAAATATTTTGGGGACCGCCAGCCGTTATGCGCTACCGTCGGAAAACATTTTTGGAACTCTTTTCTCCGATTACACCCCATTGAACACCTCAACAGGGGTGTGATTGTACAATTACGCCCCATTGAAGGCTTCAATAAGGGTGTGATTGCGAAATTACACCCCATTGAGCACCTCAACGAGGGTGTGATCGTCAAATTACACCCCATTGAAGGCCTCAACAGGAGCGAACGTGTGCTGGGAGTTCACGAAATAGAATAAGAGAGGAGCTATCTGCCCGCCCGAGTCGTCCCAATGTTTTCCAACAACAGCGCCCGACGGTCGGCAGTTCCCATTGGAATCTCCGACGGCAGCGCCCTAATGACCGTAGTCCATAAAATGATCTCCAACGAAAGCGCCTGAGTGACTGCAGCTCATAAAATGATCTCTAACGACGGCTTACGCGTGCCCGAAGCCGGTAAAATGTTTTCCAATAGCAGTGTATGACTGCCCGCAGCCTGCGAAATGTTTTCCGACGGCGGCGACTGCGCCCAAGCCGCTCCCAAAGCGCGCTCCAACGGCCGTGCATGCCGCTCAGTCGCCCCCAAAGGGAAAAACTTGGACGGCCGTAGACCAAAAAAAGCCTCCCAACTGCAAAAATTTATGGCCAAAAAATAGGGATCCGTCTATCTTTGCCACACCTATTTAGACTTACGTTATTTGATCCTCAAACCTCACTACAACATTACTCATGATCACCAAGATTCGATCCCTCAGCCGCTTCGTGACCCAGAAGCCCAACGCCAGTCTGCTGCTGTTCCTAACCACCATCGCGGCCGTCGTGCTGGCCAACTCCCCCTTAGTCGACGCCTACAACAGCTGCCTGGAGTACCCCCTCGACTTCCGGTTCGACAACTTCATCTTCTTCCCCCATCACGGTCAGCCCATGTCGCTCACCACCTTTGTCAACGACGCCTTTATGGCCATCTTTTTCTTCGTCGTGGGCATGGAGATCAAGCAGGAGCTGCTCGTAGGCGAACTTAGCTCCGCCCGTAAGGCGCTACTGCCCGTCATAGCGGCCTGCGGCGGCATGATCGTGCCCGTACTGGTCTACCTGTCCGTCTGCCACAGCGGCCCCGCGGCCCACGGTGCCGCCATACCGATGGCCACCGACATCGCCTTCGCCCTGGCCGCCCTCGGAGCCCTCGGCAGCCGCGTCCCCCTCAGCCTACGCGTCTTCCTGACCGCCCTGGCCGTGGTCGACGACATCGGCGGCATCATCGTCATCGCCATCTTCTACAGCGGACACGTCGCCGCCACCCCGCTGTTTATCGCCCTAGGCGTACTGGTCCTCCTGACCATCGGCGGACGCCTGGGAATACAGCACGCGCTCTTCTTCTACACCGGATTTTTCGTCGTTTGGTACCTCTTCACCCAAGCCGGCATTCACCCCACCATAGCCGGGGTACTCGTCGCCTTCACCGTGCCCGCGCGACCCAAGGTGAAGCTCGACTCCTTCGCCGACAACATGCGTGATCACCTCGCCTCGCTCGACTTCACCCAGGCCCGACACGCCGGCAAGTCCACCGTCCTGAGCCCCGGTCAAGTCTTAGTCCTCACCAACATCCACCGCCTGGCCGCCCACACGGTCAGCCCCCTGCAAAGCCTCGTGGAACGGCTCAACCCGGTGGTCAATTACCTCATCCTGCCCCTCTTTGCCTTTGTCAATGCCGGCGTACACTTCGGCGGCTTCGACCTTTCGGCCCTGGCAGGCATCCCGTTGGCCATCTTCCTCGGCCTATTCGTGGGTAAGACCATCGGCATCTTCACCTTCTCCTATCTGGCGGCTAAAGCGCGCATCGTGTCGATCTCGCCGGAGATCACGAAGCGGGCCCTCTTCGGCGTTTCGATCCTGGGCGGCATCGGGTTCACCGTGTCGCTCTTCATCGCCAACCTCTCCTTTGCTGCCGTGCCCGACATCGGCGACGAACTGCTCAACGAAGCCAAGCTGGGCATCTTTGTCGGGTCGCTCGTCTCGGGCATCGTCGGCTATTTCTTCCTGAAACACCAGTTGCCCGAACGCGATTAGCCCCCCGATCGCCAGCCCCCCACACTCTGCCCCGCCGGACGATGAGTAAGCAACAAGCGCTCCTCGTCCGGCGGGGCTTGTTGTAGGGTACGGGGCCGGCACCTGTCCTGTTATCGCTACAAATGGTAGGTCTACGGGGCAGCGCACGGCCTGAAATCGCCACAATTTGGGACAAGCCGCGCCGGCCCCCGCCCGTACTTTTGCGCCCCCGGAAGCGACCTCTTTCTATGCAATGAAAGGGGCCGCTTCTCTTTTTGTATTACCCCATTAAACAAGTATGTCACACATGAACAGAAGACTACTCTTCTTGATGCTATTCGCATTCTTCGCCTTTGTCGCATGGACGCAGGCGCAGTCAGTGACGGTCAGCGGTACCGTCGTCGGTAAGGACGACGGCCAACCCGTCATCGGCGCAAACATTGTAATCAAGGGCACGACGACAGGCACGGTGAGCGACGTCGACGGACACTTCCGCCTGACCGCCCCACGCCCCGGCGCCACGCTCGTCATCTCCTTCGTCGGCTACCGAACGAAGGAGCTCCCCGCTACCGCCTCCATGCACGTCGAGCTGGAGACGGACGCTACGCAGCTGGGCGAGGTGCAGGTCGTCGTAGCCTACGGCCAACAGAAACGACGCGAATTGACCGGCGCCATCGGCTCGGTAGACGCCGCCTCCATTCGGGAGACCCCCGCCACGTCGCTCGAGCAAACGCTCAGCGGACGCGTCAGCGGCGTGCAGGTCACACAGGCCTCGGGAGCACCGGGCGGAGCCGTGGTGGTGAACATCCGCGGTACCAGCTCCATCTCGGCCGGCAACGAACCGCTGTACGTCGTCGACGGGATGCCGATCCTCTCGGCCGACTTCTCGCAGAAGGCCGGCTACCAAGGCAACACCCTGAGTGGCGTGGCGGACATTAACCCCGCAGACATCGCCTCGGTGGAGGTGCTCAAGGATGCTTCGGCCGCAGCGCTCTACGGATCGCGCGCCTCGAACGGCGTCGTCCTCATCACCACCAAGCGCGGCAGCTCCGGTCGCACACGGGTGACGTTAGATAGTTACGTCGGCGTGCAGAACCTCTGGCGCAAGCTCCAATTCCTGCCCACGGCGGAGCATGTGGCCGCCCGCAACGAAGCGATCGGCAACTACAATAACTCGCTCGGCCTCTCGTCCGCAGACGCCACGTATAAGAAGCCTGTCGCCGCCGCACAGGAGGGCGCGGACACCGACTGGATCGACGCCATCACCCGCACGGCGCTCCATACGAACCATCAGCTGGCCCTATCCGGCGGCACAGACCAGACGCAGTTCTACGCCTCGCTCGGTTATTACGATCAGCAGGGCGTGATGAAGAAGACGGACTACACCCGCTACAACCTGCGCACGAATCTCACGAACCGCATCAGTCGCACGGTGAAGATCTCGGCCGACATCGCCCTCAGCTCCGCCACCACCAACCGTGCCACGGGCGACGGCAACCTCTACTCGCCTTGGATCAATGCCCTCTCCGCCTCGCCAGACTATGCCGTGCGCACCGCCAGCGGCAGCTTCGGCTCCATCAACGCCAGCAAATACAACCCCGTAGCGCTGATCGATGAGCAAGAGCAGGTGACGCGGAAATACCGCGCCATTGTCGGTCTGAAGACGACTTGGAACATCCTCCCCGAACTGCGTTACAACCTCGATTTGGGCGGCGACTATATCGTCATGCACGAGACGGGCGTCTTCCCACGTGGCACCATCCGCGGCGCCCGCTCTAATGGTGACGTGCACGACCTCCGCGGCTTCAGTTTCTCGAATCTGGCCGAGCATACGCTCGACTATTTCCACCAGTGGGACAAGCTCGCCTTCAAGGCGCTCCTCGGCTACAGCTATCAGAAGACGACGCTGGACAACAACTTTGTCCGAGGCACCAATTTCGTTTCGCCTATGCTGAAATACATCAACTCGGCGGGCAGTGTGACTGAAGGGTCTTCGTCCCTGTCGGAGTACGCCCTCCAGTCGCTCTTCGGACGCGTGAACCTGAACTATGCCGACCGCTATCTTTTAGAGGCGTCGCTGCGGAGTGATGCCTCGTCGAAGTTCGCACCCGGGCGGCGAGTGGGCTACTTCCCGGCGGCTTCGCTCGGCTGGATCGTGTCCGAGGAGGGATTCTTCCCCAAGACGAAAACGCTGAGCGATCTCAAGCTCCGCGCTGCCGTCGGCTATACGGGCAACCAAGAGGGTATCGGCTATTACGACTACTTCAACACCTATCGCGCCAGCGATGTGGCTTACATCGGACAGTCGGGGCTGGCTTTCCCCAACTCGCGCCCGAACCCGGACCTGACGTGGGAGAAAACGCTGCAATACGACCTGGGGGTTGACGCTGCGCTCTTCGATCGACGCCTGGAGCTGACGCTCGACTGGTATCACAAGGATACGCGCGACTTGTTGCTCTCGCACCCCATCAACGCCCTGAGCGGTTACACGCGGACGACCTCCAACGTAGGGCGCATCCGCAACGAAGGCTTCGAGGCCATGATCACCGGACATCCGCTGCGCGGCCGTGGCTTGACGTGGGACGTGCGCCTCTCTTTCGGCTATCAGCATAACGAGGTCGTGGCGCTCACGAAGAAGGCTGACGGCACGGATAACTTTATCGAAGTCGGACCGAGCAACATCCTGCAGGTAGGTCAGCCGATGGCTACGTTCTACCTGATCCGTGCCGAGGGCATCTACCAGAGCAAGGAGGAGATTCTGGCTCAGCCCGGCGGCGAGGCGCTCTGGAAGCGCGGCATCCGTCCGGGCGACGTGAAGTATTACGACAAGGATGGCAACGGCATCATCAATAACAACGACCGTGTGGCGGCCGGATCGCCCTTCCCCAAGGTCACGGGCGCCTTCATCAACAACTTTGCCTATAAAGGCTTCGACCTCGGGCTGGATCTCCAATATGCTCTCGGCACCAAGATCTACGCCACGTGGAAAGGGGCCTACACCGGAGGCGGTGGACAGGGTGGTGCGCCGAACGGATACGCCATCTTCCGCGACGAGTACGAGGCCCGTTGGACGCCTGAACGCCCATCGACCGACAGGCCGCGGGCCGTGGCCGACGGTGCGGCGTACACGAACAACATGATGAACTACACGACGCGCTTTCTGGAGAAGGCCGACTTCCTACGCATCCGTAACGTGACGCTTGGCTATACCCTGCCCGACGAGACGGTGCGCCATCTGGGCCTCTCCCGACTGCGTCTCTATGCTCAGGTGAACAACCTCTACACCTTCACGGCGTACGACGGCTTCGACCCCGAAGTGGCCATGAATCCTGACCGTGCCACCTATCGCGGCTACGACTCCGGATCCGTGCCGCATCCGCGCTCTTTCCTCTTCGGCATGAACTTATCCTTCTAAACTTTCCCCCAACGAGATGACTTACCCAATGAATATGAGAACCCCTTTGATGGTCGCCGTACTGGCGGCCTCACTACTGGCCTTCAACGGCTGCAACCTGGACTATCCGCCCACCGCGGCCGTCTCGGACTCTTCGCTGACGGATGCCGACTATCAGGCTCTGCTCAATGGCGTCTACGACGGCGCCCAGAATTACCGGCTCGTGATGGAGGACATCGCAGCCGATAACCTCAACAGCAAGTCGTGGTATTCCGACATGGACGACAACAACCCAACGACAAGCAGCGAGAACATCAACGACCTCTGGCAACAGCTCTACGGTGCTGTGCAGCGGTGTAACAACCTGATCAACCTGGTGGAGAAGCATACGGGCACATCGACCGTCAACCTGACCGAGATCGCCGCCCAAGCGCGCATCGTCCGTGCCTGGCTCTATATGCGCATCACGGCCAACTGGGGCGACGCGCCGCTGCTGACCACCGTCACCGACGAGCCCGTCAGCCGTGCACCGGAGGACTCCGTCTGGAGGCTCGTTAAGCAAGATCTGGAGTATGGCCTGGCGCATGCCCCCGCCTACTCCACGCCCGGCTATGCCAGTCGCGTGGCCGCCAAGGCACTCTTGGCGCGGGTGCTGCTCATTGCCCCCACACCGGTGCAGGACAAGGCGCGGGCCCGACAGTTGGCCGAAGAGGTGATCGCCGACGGGCACTTCGCCCTGGCCGATCATTACGCCGACATCTGGCACGCCAAGACGAGCAAAGAGATGATCCTGCAATGGACCAACACGACCACCGACAGCGGCTCCTACGGCTGGTTTTTGCGCTCCAACATCGTCGACCAGTACGAGAAGGAAAACGGTGCGGGCAGCGCGGCCCCCGGCGGCAACGGACGCTACGAATTGCCCGTCGATCAGGCCCTCATCAGGGCTTACGAGGAGGGCGACGAGCGCAAGGCGGCCTCCGTGCGCCACTTGAAGCTCAAGAACGGCACCGAGACGTATGACTGCATCAAGTATCCCAACACGGACAAATCCGACTCCTACCCCGTTGTCCGCATCGCCGAGATGTACCTCATCGTGGCCGAGGCCGCGGGCTACCCCGAGGGTGTGAAGCGGCTCAACGAGCTGCGTGCTAAGCGTGGCGTGGCGGCCCTCCAGACGGGCAGCACCGTCACGGCCGCAAACTTCATGGCGCGCATCATGCACGAGCGCCGCGTGGAGTTTTTCGCCGAGGGGCAACGGTGGTACGACCTCCGTCGCTGGTTCAACTCCGGCCCCGAAGGGCGGCAGGCCGTGCGTGCGCTCTGTAAGTATCGCACGGGCGAGGCCGCGGGCAGTCGTCCGCAGGCTTCGGACAAGCTGAACATCGCCGAGAACGGCTACAACCTCCTTTGGCCCATCACCACCGTAGCCATCGACAACGACCGCAACTTGTTGCCGAACAATCCCGGGTACTAACCGCCGCCATCGGGCCCGATTTCCGCTTGGGAAATGCGCCGGATTTCTGAATTCCGGTGCGTTTCTTTTTAGCAACACGCCTAAATCGGGGATTCCGGCCTGTTGCTTCCGAGCAACGGGCCTAAATCGAGAATTCTGGCCAAGTTTCTTCAGAGCAACACGGCTAAATCGGGGAAAACGGCGAAGTTTTCGCATAGAAAAAGGCCTGTCGCAAGTGGTGCGGCAGGCCTTTCTTGTTGGAAATGGTCTCGGGGCGTCAGCTCTTCTTGAGATCGGGGTAACTGATGCGGGTGTGGTACATCGTTTTGAGCTTTTCCACGAAGGTGGTCTTGATCTTGTCGATGTCGCGGAAGGTCAGCGGGGCGTTGCGCATGAGTCCGTCGGCTATTTGCCCGTCGATGATCTTATTGACCAGTGCGCGGATCGTCTCGTCGGTGTATTCGTTGAGGCTGCGCGAGGCCGCTTCGACGGAATCGGCCATCATCAGGATCGCCGTTTCACGGGTGAAGGGGTTGGGGCCGGGGTAGGTGAAGAGCGACTCGTCGACGGGTTCGCCGGGGTGGGCGTTGCAGTAGGAGTTGTAGAAATACTTGGCCTTACCGGCGCCGTGGTGCGTGCGAATAAAGTCGATGATGGCCTCGGGCAGGCCTGCCTTTTCGGCCATTTTGATGCCCTCGGTGACGTGGCTGATGATGATCTGTGCGCTCTGCTCGAAGGGCAGATCGCGGTGGGGGTTGATGCCCTTCATTTGGTTCTCGGTGAAGAAAGGCGGGTTCTTCATCTTGCCGATATCGTGATAGAGCGCTCCGGTGCGGACCAGCTGCGTGTCGGCGCCGATCTTGGCGCTGGCGGCGGAGGCCAGAATGGAGACTTGCAGGGAGTGCTGGAAGGTGCCGGCGCAGGTCTCGGAGAGCTTTTTGAGCAGCGGGGTGTTGATGTTCGAAAGCTCCACGAGCGTGATGGGCGAGACGTATCCGAAGGCCTTTTCCATCATATAAATGAGGACGTAGGAGAACATGAGCAGCACGAAGTTGATGCCGAAATAGATCCCCATGCGCCAATCGATCTTGTTGAAGTCGCCGTCTTGATAGAGCGAGAGGCCGATGTAGCCCAACATGTAGGCCAGAGAGATGAGGAAGGCGCATCGCAAGAGCTGCGATCGCTGCGAAAGCTCCTTGAGGCTGATGATGAAGACGACGCCGGCCATGATCTGCAGCAGTAGGAACTCGTGCGGGAAGGGGGCCACGAGGGAACAGATGAGCGCCGTGATGAGGTGGGTGAAGAGGGCCGAATGAGAGTCGAAGAAGGTGCGGACGACGATGGGGATGATGGCGAAGGGCAGGATGTAGATGTTCACCAAGTCGTAGCGCACGCAAATTTCGGAGAGGAGGCAGGGCACGAGGATGCAGGTGAGGATGAAGAGGCGGTTCTTGCGCTTGAAGTAGAGCTCCGGGCGGAAGGCCAGGAAGTAGAGCGCGCAGCAGGCCATGATGCCGAGGATGAGAATCACCTGTCCCAGCATGGTGATAGCGTCACGACGGTTGCCTCCGGACTTGGTCTCGTGGACGATCTTGAGCGAACGGAGGATGTTGTACGTGCGGGCGTCGACCACCTCGCCCCGATCGACGATGCGCTCGCCCGCCTGCACGATGCCGGTGGAGAGTGTCACCTTCTGCATGAGCGCCTCCAGCGCCTTGTCGGACGTTTCGGCGTCATAGGTGACGTTGGGCTGCAGGTAGCGGTCGAAGTTGGAGGCCCTCAGCTCGCCCTTGTCCATCGATTCGGGCGCTTCGTTGATGACCATCTCGTAGGCCGACTTTTCGGAGTGGAAGCGGGAGATGTCGACCTGCGAGGAGACGTTCTTGCGGAGTAGCCTCAGGCGGGTGTGATGCTCGGAGGTCATGCGCTCCATATCCTGCACCGAGATGATGCCGTCGGCGTAGAGTGCGCTGAGCTTTTGGGTGAGGTATTGCCAGACGGGCGTGCTCATGGTGCGATGTTCGACGTAGTCGTTCTTGAGGTCGCCCAAGGCCTGCCCCGCGACGCGGTCGTCGAGTCGGAAATAGGGCCGGAAGCGAGCCTGTAGACTGTCTCGTTCGGCCTTCAGCTCGGCGTCGGACTTGTAGATGGGGAAGTCGCTCGGGGCCGTCAGCAGGCCGTAGCGCCAAGGCTTACCCTCGTGGAACTGGTATCTGAACTTGCCTTCTCGCGGAAAGAAGTAGGCGATCACGACGGCCGTAGCCATGAAATAGAGGAAGGCCTGTATGGCCGTTTTCTTTGATTTCAGCGTATGCATAATAGTCGGAGTATTCGTGTGTGTATAGGCGTCATGTGTTTGCGATGTCTAATCGGCCGCAAAGGTGGGGAAATGGGCGGGAGGAGAATGCCCCGAATACGTTCGGAGGTGGTCATAACTACGTTCCGAACGTGATTAAATACCCTTCCGAGGTGGTCACAACCACGTTCCGAACCGTATTAAATACCTCTCCGAACGTGATTAAATACCCCTCCAAACGTCATTAAATACCCTTCGGAACCTCATTAAATATGGTTCGGAACGTCATTAAATACCCCTCGGAACCATATTAAATACCCCTCGGAACGTATTACAACCACCTCGGAACGTATTACAATAGGTTCCGAACGTGGTATCGTCGCTCCTTTACAGTGGCTCCGCCATCCTCAAAGGCCAGCGGCAGGTTGACGAAGTAGAGCCGCCCCGTGGCGCGGGGGTTATTGCGTCATGGTCAGCGACAACGTTTGGCCATTCTTGCGGATAAACATGCCATCGAATCCATAGCTGGTGCGTTGGACACGCATGGTGCAGTTCGGCTTGCCACTCTTGTAATACTCCACCAGCACGAGCAGATCGGTATTCGGATCGTACGTGCCGCTCAGTGTGATGGCGCGTCCGCCATATCGGGGGTATTTGTACGTGCCATTCACGATCAGCTTGCCCTCCTCATTCACCCGATCCTCGAAAAAGAGATCGAACTCACAGCGCAAGGTGTCGATCCGGTTCTTCCCGTCGATGTCGCCCTCAATCACCCCATGATAGAGCTGACGTATGCCCGTCGTTCCCGTAGGCGCTTGGGCCGTAGCGGGGGGCGTCAGTGGCTGTTCGGCTTGGGCTGACGTTGGGCTGAGGAAGCGAGATATATCCTCCCGCTCCGCTTGGGACAGCAGGGCGATATCCTCCCACTCGATCGAAGGGAAGACGAAGCCAAAGCAGCCGAAGCTGACCATCTTGCCGTAAGGGTGAAGCTGATTATAGATGCGCCCCTGCGACCAAAACACGCGGTTCTCCACCTCGATCCGATTCTCCTGCTCCAAGCGCTCCCGGATCTTCTGCTGAACCAGTTCTACGTTGAAAGCAATCGAAGAAATGGGGCTTAACGCACTCCCCCCGACAGCGCCTAAAGAGCTACTGATCTTCTTTTCGACACATGCGATGGCCGCCTTTTCGATGCGCTCCCTATGCTGCCCTTCGGAGGGAGCTAAGGCAATGGCGGCTATAGCCACCACGGCGATGAGTCCTGCCCAGAGCACAACGGGCTTTATCCTTCGTCTGTGGGGGGCGGGAGTGTTGGTCTCAGGCGCCGATGACTTGTTTTCGATAGGAGGCTGATCCTCTGTTGGGGGTGGTACTGGCGCCGACTCTTTCGTCAGCCACTCGCCGCAATGCTTGCATTTCACAGCATCCGGCTGAATCTCTTCGCCACAATACGGGCATTTCTTCTTTGGGGTAATCTCTCTATTTTCCATTGTTGTATGTTTTGTGTGTGTAAGTGTTCGTGTGGTGTAGGATCGTTGTCAGAAATCTTCGGCCGCCGCCCCGTGTCGTCCGCCATCCTCAAAGGCCGGCGGCAGGTTGACGAAGTAGAGCCGCCCCGTGGCACGGGTGACGGCCGTGTAGAGCCAGCGATAAAAGTCCTCGCCCAGCATCTCCTCCGTCAGGTAGCCAATGTCCAGAAACACGTTGCGCCACTGTCCGCCCTGTGCCTTGTGACACGTGATGGCATACGCATACTTCGCCTGCACGGCGTTGAAATACGGATCCTCCTTCATCTTCTTCATCCGCGTCGCCTTCGTTTTCACCTCCTTGTAATCCTCGAGCACGGCGTAAAAGAGGCGGTCGCTGTCTTCACGCGGTAGTGTGGGCGACTCGTTTCGGAGCGTCTCCGTCAGCACACGCAGCTCCACCTCCGCCGCATCGTCTTGAAACCGCACCAGCACATCGGTGAAGTGAAACCCGTACAGCTCCGTCACACGTCGCACACGCAGCACCTCCACAATCTCGCCGTTGGCAATGAAGCTCGACTCCGCATCCTTCGCCTGCGACCATCTGTGGTAGTTGTTCTTGACCACCATCAGGCGGTCGCCCCGCTCGATTTCCTCCTCACGGTCCAGGATATAATGTCGGATCCCGTTATTGTAGCGTGCCGCACGCTTGTTCGACCGGCAGACAACGATCGTATCGTCCACCCCATCACGACTGTAAGCCGAGGCAATCTCTTCGATCAGATCCTCGCCCGTCACCTTCCGAATGTCCGGAAACCCCTCGACCCTCAGCACCGGGAAACGCGTCGTCTCCGACTGCCACAGCCCATTGCGGATCCGCGTGGCGTTAAACAGGATGCCCGAGTCCACATCCTGCCGCACCACCTGCGTCAGCGACACCTCATGCACCTCCATCCCGTACGCCCTGAGTCGCTCCGCGCTGAGCGCCGGACTCTCTCGCAGCATCACCGGTGGCAGCTGGGCCGAGTCGCCCGACAAAATCAGCCGACACCCCTGGCCCTCGTAGACGTATTCAATCAAATCGTCCAGCAAATGGCCACTCCCGAAGGCGTTCTGCCCCGCACTTTCGTTCGAGATCATCGACGCCTCATCGACGATAAAGAGCGTGTTTTTCTGCAGGTTCTTTCCTAACGAAAAGCTGCCGAAATCATTCGAAAACGACTTCTGGCGATAGATCTTCTTATGGATCGTAAAGGCGTCACGCTCCGCATATTCAGCGAACACCTTCGCTGCCCGTCCCGTGGGTGCCAGCAGCACGCTTGGCCGCTCCATGGCATGCAAAGCCTTCACCACCGCTCCCAGCACAGACGTCTTGCCCGTACCGGCGTATCCCCTAAGAATCAACAGCGATCTTGGGGTCGTATCCGCAGCAAAAGCAGCGATTGCAGCGATCGCTTTTTGCTGCTCTTCGGTAGGTTCATACGGGAAATGCTCCGAAATCTTCTTGTATATGTACTTGTCGACCATGTCAGATGAATATTTTGGGATAAAGGTAGACCTTTGAAAAGAATCATACATTTGCAGCAATAAAATCATTCTAACAATCAAAGTGAATATACAGATATGAGAGTTACACTGAAGGTATTATTGGCTGCGGCGGTTGTGCTGCTGGCATACATGTGCTACAGAAGTATCATGGAACCGATTGAGTTTGACAAAGAGCGGACAGCGCGTGAATCAGCCATCGAGAAGCGCCTGATCGATATTCGGACGGCTCAGATCGAGTATAAAAACAGGAACGGACGCCATGCTGGATCCTTCGAGGAGCTGGCTAAGTTCTTGAATGAATCCAAGCTGCCCTTCGTCATCAAGGAAGGCGTGCTGACCGACGAACAGCTGGAGAAGGGGCTGACCGAAAAGAAAGCCGCCGAGATCGTACGCCGTGCCCGCCAGACCGGCAACAATGAAGAGGTGATCAGAAATGGCCTCCAGAACTTCCGTCGTGACACGATGTGGGTGTCAGCCAAAGACACCCTGCTGGGACGCGATTTCAACGTCGACTCCCTCGCGTATATCCCCGTCAAGGGCGTGAACGCTAAGTTCCAGATGGACACCGCCACCCTCGAATCCTCTTCTGGCTATACGGTGAAAGTCTTCGAGTGCCGCGTTCCTTACGATGTCTATCTGGGCGACCTCAACAAGAAGGAACTGGCCAACCTCAAGGACAAAATGCGCAAGATGAACAAGTACGAGGGTCTCAAGGTGGGTTCCGTGACGGAGATCAATAACAACGCCGGTAACTGGGAATAATCCTACCGAGACTCCTACGTCAGAAGTATCGAATGAGCCTTCGTGTTCCCGACTCGCTCACCGCGAGTAATTCAGAAGGATATAGAACGTCTGTCCGGCTTTGGCCGGGCGGACTTTCTTTTTCCGGTGGGATCCCTTCGGACGAGGGATCCTTTTTCTGTGAAGAAACGGAGGTCGACGTCACCCGCTCCCCCCTCCAGACGCTCCGGGATCTCTTCCGTGAACACCCCTTTCTCAGCTATCCCTACGCCGCCGTCCGCATCATTACCTCCGAACCGAACTACACCATAGTGCCTGAGGCGATCTACGAAGACGAAGCCAAAGAGCGCCTCTATCGCTTCACCTTCGCCACACCCGTCGAGACCGTTGTCACCCAACCCTTGCACGAACTGGAGTCCGTGCTACTCTTTGGCCTGAGGCGCGACATGCACGATTTCATCGCCCAAACGCTTCCCTCCGCACACTGGGAGCACACCCTCGCCTCGCTACTCATCGGGTGGCACGAACGGAGTCTACGTGCACTCCACGCCCACATGTACGCCGTCGTCCAAGACCGCACGATGGACGTCGCCTGCTTCTATCGGGGCGCCCTGCGATTCGTCAACCGATTCGAGGTCGAGAATCATGACGACATGATGTACTACCTGCTTTACGTCTGGAAACAGCTCGAGCTTGACCAGCGCAACGATGCGCTCACCCTATCGGCCGTCGCCTCCGTCGCTTTCGACCTCAAAGAGCAACTCCAGACCTACCTCCAAGACATCCGCGTGGAAGCCATTCAGACGCTCTATCGCGCTGATGATCGCGCAGCCACCGTCGGTCGTCTAACCGTCACAACCCCCACGAACACATGAGAATCATCCGAGGAATCTACGGCCGACGACGCTTCCAAGTCCCGTCCACATTCGCCGCCCGACCTACCACCGACTTTGCGAAAGAGAACCTCTTCAACGTGCTCGAAAACCTCGTCACTTGGGACGACACACAGGCCCTCGATCTCTTTTCTGGCACCGGCAGCATTGCCTTCGAGCTGCTCTCGCGTGGCTGCAGTCGCGTCACAGCCGTCGAGTCCGACCGCACGCACGCAGCCTTCATCGCCGACGTGGCCCGCCGCCTCGCCCCCCCATCGGGCACCTTCACACTCGTCCGTGGTGACGCCTTCCGCTATCTCCGCACGGCCCCGCCCTTCGACCTCATTTTTGCCGATCCCCCCTACGCCCTCCCCCGATTACCCGAGCTCCCCGAAGCCATCCTGGGCCGCGATCTGCTCCGCCCCGGAGGCCTCTTCATCCTCGAACATCCCGGCTCGTACGACTTCTCCACCCACCCCCTCTTCACCGAAATGCGCACCTATGGCGCTGTCCATTTTTCCCTCTTTCACGCCCCCAAAGAGTGACCGACCGTAGGAGTAAAATCTTCTACGAAAGGCCCCCAAAGCCGCTCCCTATAAGACATTTCACCCACGAAAAGAGGAATTTGTTTCTATATTTGCCCCCGTTAATTCAAATAACATCAAACAGATATGAAAAGGATAGGATTGTTAGGAGTTACTCTTTGCTTAGTCTTTGCGATCGGCACCGTTTCGTGCAAATCAAAACAGAGCGCCTACAAAGCAGCCTACGAGCAGGCCAAGGAACGCGAGATATCAAGCGACGAGCCCACAGACGAAGAGATCGCCCCCGTAACCAAGTCGAAAGACTCCGGCGAGACACGACAAGAGAAAATCACCCCCGTAGAAGGTGAAGACGCCGATGCCATCAAGCTCTACAGCGTCGTAGTCGGCAGCTTTAAGAACCGCACCAACGCATTCTCCCTCAAGGAACGCATGCAGAACGAAGGCTACACCCCCGTCCTTGGCGAAAACGAGCAAGGCATGCTCCGCGTCATCGTCACCAGCTTCGAAACCAAAGCTGAGGCCGAAAAGAGCCGCGACGCCATCCGCTCGAAGTATCGCCCCAACTTCCAGGACGCATGGGTTTTGGAACGCACCTATTGATCTCCCATGGCCGGGGTAGCTGAGCCCAAACGACCATAAACAAGGATGTCCGCCCCACACCACGGGCCGGCATCCTTTTTTTATCCTCATCCGAAACACACACATATTCATTGACATGCGCATCGAAAAAAACTTCTCCCTCAAGGATCACAACACCTTCCACCTGCCCGTCCGCACCCGCTGGTTCATGGAGTACGACAACGAAGACGAGCTCCGTCGCATCCTCTGCGACGAATACTTCCAAGAGCTCCGCTCCCTCCACATCGGCGCCGGCAGCAACCTTCTCTTTGTCGCCGACTTTAACGGCATCATCGTCCACTCCCGCATCCGCGGCATCCGTGTCGCTCGCGAGACCGACACCGAGGTCATCCTCCGCATTGGCGCCGCCGAACCCTGGGACGACGTCGTCCGCTACGCCGTCAGCCGCGGCTGGGGCGGCATCGAAAACCTCTCCTACATCCCCGGCGAAGCCGGCGCCGCCGCAGTCCAGAACATCGGCGCCTATGGCGTCGAACTGAAGGACGTCGTCGACAGCGTCGAGACCTTCAACCAGCTCACTTTCGAGCCCCACACCTACACCGTCGACGCCTGCCAATACGCCTACCGCCATAGCATCTTCAAGGACGAACAGCGCGACCCGCACATCGTCACCCACCTCAATTTGCGGCTCCAAAAGCGCCCCGTCCTTCACCTCGACTACACCCCCCTACGCGACGCCATCAGCGCCCTCACCAGCCCCACCGTCAGCGACGTTCGCGAGGCCGTCGGCACCATTCGCCGCAGCAAACTGCCCGACCCCGACCGCCTCGGAAACGCCGGCAGCTTCTTCATGAACCCCCTCGTCGACCGCGCCCAGTTCGACGCCCTCCGCGCCCTCCACCCCGACATCCCGTCCTATCCCGCGCCCGACGGACGCGTCAAAATCCCCGCCGGCTGGCTCATCGAGCGCTGCGGATTCAAAGGCCTCCGCGAGGGTGAAGTCGGCGTTTACGAACACCAAGCGCTCATCATCGTCAACCACGGCCACGCCACCGGCGACGAGATTGCCCTCTTTGCCGAGCGCATCCGCCGCACCGTCAGCGATCGCTTCGGCATCCTCCTCACGCCCGAAGTCCGCTATGTGGAGTGACCCACCCGTGGCCCGAAAATCAGAGAGAGGTGGCGCCAAAAAGGCGTCGCCTCTCTTTGTTTTATGCCAAAATGACACGGCGAGGCCCCCAACGCCATCCTCGCGGCCCTTTTTCAGCTCACTGAAGACCTAAACGACAACTCCGCAGCCCTTTTTCGGCTCGCCGAAAGCCTAAACGACAACTCCGCCAGCCTTTTTCGGCTCACCAAACATCCCAACCACAACTCCGCAGCCCTTTTTCGACTCACCGAACATCCCAACGCCATCCTCGTAGCCATTTTTTAGCTCACTGAAGACCTAAACGACAACTCCTCCAGCCTTTTTCGGCTTACCGAATATCCCAACGCCATCCCTGCGGCCCCCGATCCGTTCGCGAAAGCCTTAAGCACCTCCACGACACACCCTCTCTTTCTCTCAGGCCTAAACGCCCTCATTTTTATTCGTTCGGAATCTTCCGAAAGCCTATCACATATTGTTCCCATCAATCGGAACTTTCCGAGATGTATTTAATACGTATTGTATGGCTTCGGGAACTTCCGAGCAAATTACTCGTTCTATTACAAGTCTCCGGAAGTTTCCGATCGATTAATACCGTCTATTTATTAGATTCGGAATCTTCCGAAAGGATAGAGTAATCGATAATAATGAATCGGAAGAATCCGAAATGGATAAAATCAATAATATAAAGATTCGGATCTATCCGAATGGATAAAATAAGCGTTTTAATTAGATCGGAGATTCCCGAAGTCTTGTATCATAGATGTAGAATGCTTCGGGAGATTCCGAATAATTGATACATGCACTGATATAGGATCGGAGGTTCCCGAATAATTGGAATAGATGAGTAGATGCTTTCGGGAAGTTCCGAATAGATGAAAACGGAGGCGTTTAGGCCTGAGAAAGAAAATGAGGACTTGTCGGACCATGGTTTGAGACTTGCGCAGAAAAAAGCAGGCCCGCGACAAACTGCGGATGGCCTGCGCGAGGGCGAAAGGTGTCCTTGGAGCACTCCGCGGCCGCTTCGCAAGCCGTTTTTGGGGCTTCGACTACTCGTTTTTCCGCCTAACGGATCGTTTTTGAGGGCATGAAATATTCGGATAGGGCTGGTTGCTCTTATGCGCCTTTTTTTACATTTGCCCCCGAGTTGGTGATTCGATGCTCAACAGTCCAGACTGTCGAACTGAAAAGGGAACCCGGTGAAAGTCCGGGACTGCGTCCTCAGCTGTAAGTTCTTTAGAAAGCGACCCCGCTCTGCAAGCGTCACTTTTTCGTACCACACGAAAAGGGAAGGCCCCGCGGGATCGGGAACAAGTCAGAAGACCTGCCGACTCCGATTTCATTTCCTGTTTGAGGAAAGGCGAGCAGGGAAATTTGACATAGGATTTCAGCATATAGATGAGCCGGCAGGCGAGAGCCGCCGGTACACAAACAGGACGTAGCGCTCCCACCCCCCAGAAGAGGGGATCCATTCGGTGACAGCGAAGAGACGGATTGGAGCGCGGGCGCCTGTGTGAAAAGAAGAAAAGTCGAACGGGAAGATCGAGCCGCGCGCTCAATTCCGCGTCGTCCGGAAAAGTCTTACGTGGCTACCCCTCAGCGCATACGGAGCGGAGGGGGAGACGTGGAGGCCTACGGACGGCCGATCGGCCGCGAAGGTCGTGGGGGTGCGTGTCAGCCGTCGGTATACCGGGTACTTGCTGTTTCTGCCCTTTTCTGCACGCGACCTGCAACGATTGAGGATCAGACTTACCGACTCGCTTCGGGATGAATCGAGCGGCGAGCGCGGCCGTGATATAAAGTGACATAAAGGGTGCGGATGCCTTCGGGTAGCTCGATCTTATCCCACGACTTATTTATAACGAAACACAAACACAACAACCATTGAAAGATACGTGTATGGATAGAAAAGAGATTTTTTCCACACGGACGGTGACGGTTGAAGAGGCCGTGCAGGTGATACGTAACGGCGATCGGGTGGTCTTCTCGCAGGGCGCAGGGATTCCTCAGGTCGTGCCGGAAGAGCTCCTGAAGCGTCGTGAGGAGTATGCTGACGTTGAGATTTTTCACATGCTGCGCCCGGGTACAGTCGGCTATGTGTCGGCAGGTATGGAGCGGCATTTTAGGCATTGCGCCGCCTTTGTCTGTGCGGGAACGCGCGAGGCGGTGGCCGCGAATAGGGCGGACTACATGCCGTGTTTCTTCTTCGAGGTGCCGCACTTCTTCCGCAGCGGTCTGCTGCCGGTCGACGTGGCGGTGGTGCAGGTTTCTCCGCCCGATGCGGAGGGCTTTTGCAGCTTCGGGCCGGCGTGCGATTATGTGCCAGCCGCATGTGAAGCGGCACGCGTGGTGATTGCAGAGATGAACGATCAGATGCCGCGCATTGGTCGGACGAATACGATCCACATCTCAGAGTTAGACTATGTGGTGCCCTGTTCGAGGGCGCTACCCGAGGCGCCACCGCCGGCTATTGGCGCTGTGGAAGAGGCCATCGGGCAATTCTGCGCGCAGCTGGTGGAGGATGGCTCCACGCTGCAGCTGGGCATTGGCGCCATACCGGACGCGGTGCTGCACAGCCTGACGGAAAAGAACGACTTGGGACTGCATACGGAGTTGCTTGCCGATGGGGTGATTGATCTCATCGAGCGGGGCGTGATCAACGGCCGTCGCAAGACGTTGCACCGGGGCGAACATGTGGCGACGTTCCTTCTTGGCACCAGTCGGCTGTATGAGTTTGCGGCCGCATGCCCGGAGGTAGCGCTTTACTCGGTAGATCACGTGAATCATCCGTTTGTGATTATGAAGAACGAGCGTATGGTGAGCATCAATTCCTGCCTCGAGGTGGATCTGATGGGCCAGGTGAACTCGGAGACGATCGGTCTCCGTCAGTTTAGCGGTGCGGGTGGCCAGGTGGACTATGTGCGCGGCGCGTCGCTATCGCCCGGTGGCAAATCGATCATGGCCATGCCATCGACGGCGGTGCATGGGACGGTGTCGCGGATCGTGCCCTTCTTATCTCAGGGCGCAGCGGTGACAACGTCGCGCAATGATGTGGACTATGTGGTGACGGAGTATGGCATTGCGCATCTCAAGGCGAAGACCTTACGCGAGCGTGCCCGCAGTCTGATAGCCATTGCGCACCCTTCGTTTCGCGAAGGGCTGATGGAGGAGTTTGTCAGAAGGTTCCGCTGATCTGGCTCGCGCAATCTGGGGGCGTGCGAGGTGCCTAAAAAGAGAAAGGAGTTGTCCCGCCTGATGCGGTGGGACAACTCCTTTCTGTCGTTCGTAATGGGTTTTGCTTTTGCTACACGGTTTCCGGTCACGATCCGGATCACTTCGCTCGGGCTAAGATCGACGCCTACAATCACGCCCTTGTCGTCAATCAAAAAGTTCCTCAGGCCTTTCTCCAGTCCGTACATCTTGTACAGTGCTGAGGATTTTCCTCTTCGATCGTTCCATTGATTCGTCTTCTCCAAGCCGTCAGCCTTCAGTGTACCCTCGAATACGGACTTCCGTTCGTCCATCGAAATGGAATGCACTGCCAGGAGCGAAGAATCCAGCTCTTTTACGCTGTTCCGGAGCTGTATGTTGCGAACGCGGGATTCGGCATCGTAGGCCGCCCAAAAGTTCACCAACGTGTACTGTCCGGCATGTTCTCGGAAGTCGATCGCGCGACCTCCGAACTCCGGAAGGATGATCGCCGGGGCATAGTCCCCGATCTGAAATCCTTCGGTGATACCTGCCCTTTCGGTTCCGACGGATAGGAACAGCGTCGCAACCACTCCGGACAGGATACTTGCTTTGATCTTCATACTTCTCGTTTATGAATTAGACTCGAACCGGGTTTTGCATCGCTTGTAGCGTGTCGGTCGTTAGCGCCTCCGCCTCTCTCTACGCACAACGGGGAAATCACTGCGTTTGTGGTGGGGCCTCCCGACACGATCAAGAATTGCTTTTCCCGACCCTCCCGATTTTCGGGAGTAGAAACAAAAACGGCCTTCTCCAAGGCCGTTGTTTGTTCCGATCGGCGGCAAATGTAAAGTAAAATATTCCGGCGATCAGAGCTGCTGTTCCTATTTTAGAGTCTGTTCAAGTTTATTTCGGGGACCTCTCCGAGGTGTTTTCAGATTATGTGGAAAAAGGAATTGGCTGCGATATAGATCCTTGTTAGGTGGCATATCGCGGAGAGGATCTTAGTCGAAAATCTTGATTTGCGCCACGTAACCAGTCTGGCGGAGGTCGGCAAAGAGAGCCGTGTAGGAGGAGCGCGCCTTGACGTTCACCTTACATGTTAGTACGGCGGTGTCCGTCGTATAGTCCGCTTCATAGGAGTTACTCATCAGGTAGACCTGTTGCCGATCGAGGATGCGCCGAAAGGCCTTGATGTCGGGCTCAGACGTGGAGCAGACCACGACCAAGATCTTATTTACACCCCCTGCGCAGGTGCGCTTCTCGAGATGTTCTAATAGTGTGAGGACGGACACGGTCAGGAGCGTCAGGATAATGGCCGGCAGAAACATGCCTGCTCCAACCGCGAGGCCAATAACCGCTACGACCCATACACCTGCCGCTGTAGTCAATCCATGTACACCGCCCTTACCTTGGATAATGGCACCTGCACCGAGGAAACCGATACCCGTGAGCACCTGCGCCGCGATACGTCCCGGATCTCCGTTGAGGAAGTTCGGGTAGGTCTGCGGGATCCAAATAGAGACAAGCATGGACATGGTCGATCCGAGGCAGATCAGCGTGAAGGTGCGCAGTCCAGCTTCGCGGCGGCGTGCCTGACGTTCGGCACCGATAACGGCTCCTAAGAGGAATCCTACGAGTAGGCGCACGATTGCCGTACCTGCATCGATCGTGCTACTGTCGATCAGGCGAATCCATTCATTCATGTGTTGCGGTCTTCGGGAAGGTGAAGGATGACATAGAGATAATAGAGGATGCCGGCCTCCTTATGGTTGCCGGGAACTACCCGGAAATCCACTTGGCCGCCGCCTGCTTGATGATGCTCTGCATAAGCGCGTGCATTGTCGAGATAGACGGTGCGGTCAGATGCACCGTGGAGCATGACGAAGGCGCAGCGGTTGCGCCAAGGGGTCAGGCTGTTCTCGCTTAGGATGGCATCGATGGGCGCGGAGACATCGGCATCACCGCGGATGAAGGCTTCGGTGAAGAGATCGGAAGCACGTGTGGGCAACCCTTCGGCATACGCTTCATTCATGCCATCAAAACGAGACGTGAGCTGCTCCGCGTAGGGCGATCGGAGCAGGCTATCCACAGCGATCTTCGGGTATCCGTTGCGCCGGTAGCTATGGATAGCCAGCGGGAGGAGGTAAGGCGTCGGCAGGTGGGTAGCCACCTTGGCCTCGTCAGTAATTCGCTTCAAGTCGCAGGGCGTTCCACCGACCCATAGCCGGTCGATCGTCAGCTCACTGACGGCCGAGGCATTCGTCTCCATCTCGCGCGCGGTCTGCGTCGCTACATAAGCACCGAGCGAGTAGCCGGTGATCGTCAATTCGCGCTTCCGGCCGTAGTGCATGGCTTGCAATACCTGTTGCGACGCACAGATAAAATCGATGGTCGCGTGCACCATCGGACGTCGCTCCACATAGGGCATGGCACACTGTCCGAAAGATTCGCCGAAGCCGGGATAGTCTGGCATGAGTACTACGTACCCACGCGATGCCTGTAATATGCCAAAAAGCATATAGGCCTCGAGCCGCGCGGGTACATAGTCTGCTATTTGTTGTGTAGGTGTCTGTCGATTGAGAACGTAGGTGTATGGCAATGCCAACAATTGGCGGTGTATCCGCGCTGAATCGATAGCTGGCGGAAGGAGCAGCAGGCCAGAGAGACGAATCCGTGCAGCGCCACCCCCCGGATGCGCCGATGAATACGTCATCTTCACGGCCCTCACTTGCACCTTACCCGGATAACGCGGCATAGCGCCGATGATGCTGAAGTGAGATAGCCCCAATCCGCGCTCCATCTCCCGAAGGTCATCCTGTGTGAACTCCTTCAGTACGGCCCACTCAGGATTCGAACTCGGTTCTACTGGGTGAGGAGCCGGCTCATTCGCCCTTTCGCAGGAGGTAAGAAGATACAGAACGAGGACGGGAAAAATCTTCCACAGATCTCCCTTCCGGCATTCCATACGGCAACGCTTCCTCCTCTTCGGCTTATTCTCCATATCCGCCATCGGCCTCAACACGCTCAAATACGTACAAGCTGCTTATTTATAGACTACTTTCGACATGATCGGATAAGCGAGTTTGGAATAAATCACTTCCTGCGGACAGTAAAGTGTTTCCAACGTAGGCATCGGCGCCGATTCCAAAAACTTCAGCTTTAAGTTCTTTCGTACGTCCACCACCGTCAGTCGGTTGCCCATACAACGCAGACGCTTCAGCGCGGCATTACGCGACACATCCAGTTGAGTCAGACGGTTATTCGCGCAGTTCAGCGATACAAGCTCCGTATTAATGGCCACATCCAGATCGTCCAGCAGATTGCCATTGCAGGCAAAGTCAGCCAATGCGAGGTTCTTCGACACGTCCACCTTGCTCAAAGCGTTCATACCACAATCTAACGTGCCTAGTTTTTTATTCCGTGACACATCGATCGCGGTTAATTGGTTCCCGCTACAATCTAAATAGTTAAGCCCATCGAGGTGCGACACCGTGAGCAACTTCAATTTGTTTTTGCTGCAATTCAATGTATCTAGCCTCCGGTTATTGGCAATGTTAAGCTCCGCAAGATGGTTGTTTCCACACTTTAATGCCTCCAATTCAGGATTTTTGGTTACGTCCAATCGAATCAAGCGAATGCTATTACATCCCAGCGTACGAAGAGCGGGATTTCGACTTACATCCAGGTTAATCAGATTGTTGTCAGAACATTCCAGATCTACCAATTTGGGATTAGCCTTCACGTTCAAATAGTGCAGCTTATTTCGTGCGCAATCCAACGAACGAAGCGCTGGAAAATAACTCATATCCAACGTAGTGATTCGATTGTCCTGGCATTTTAGCTCCTCTAACGAGGTGAAATATTCGAGTCCTTCCACTGAGGATAAATTCAATCCGGAGCAATCCATCGATGTGACCGCGCGCGCCTCCGCACCAGATATTTCGCCATTCCCATCCGTGTCAAATGATTGAACAAGGAACGTCTTGAACTCCGCATCAGGTACGGACACGATACCATTGTACGACCGTATGGAGGCGCGTCGACTTTCTTCGGCTACTCGCTTAGCTTCCTCAGCTTTACGTGCTTCCTCTCGGCGATATTCCTCATCAAAAAAGATCTCTCGCGCCGTGCGGGTATGCGTTGCCGGTTGTGCTTTCTCCTCTTTCGTCTCTGGCGCGGCGGTCGACATGGAACGAACTGGGGCAGCTTGCGCAAAATCAGGCAGGTTCTTCACATCCACATCAGCTACTTCCGGATGAGACGGTTCTGCCAACCGAGCAACTTCTGCCACTGCCGTCTCCCGATCTACACGATAAGTTGTTACTGAGGCCGTCTGATAGCTGAGTGTACGATAAGCCTGATCCTTAATGAGTCGTATGGCCGTAAGGGTGGGGATGGCATTGCAATAAAGCTGCTTTAACTCCGGATTGTGCGTGACGTCTAACTCCGCCAGACGGTTGATGCTGCATTCTAACTCGGTCAGTGCAGCATTCTGCGAGACGTCTAAACGCGTCAATCTGTTGTTGCCACAGTCTAAATCGGTCAATGCAGTGTTACGCGATAAATCTATCGAATCCAGTCGATTGTGGCCGCAATAGAGCTGACGCAAGGCCCCATTCTGTAACACATCAAGCGAAGCCAATCGGTTGTCGTTGCAATAGAGTTGCTCCAAGCCTACGGCCGGACTGGCGTCAAGTGTAGCTAATTGATTCTCTGCACAATTCAGCCAACGCAGCGAGGGGCAACCCTGAAGGTCTAATGCCTCCAGTTGATTCATGCTGCAATTCATCAATGATAAGGATGGGCAGTCCGCCGTCTGTAAATGCTTCAAACGATTGTTATCGCAGAGCAATTCTTCAAGCTCTTTCCGCCCACTCACATCCAAAGCGCTGAGTTTGTTGTTTCGGCAATGCAGCTCCCGCAGAGCGGCGTTGTGCGATACGTCGATCTGCTCCAAGCTATTATTATCACAGCGGAGCACTTTGAGCGATGGATTTTGACTGACATCAATTTGCGTCAGCCCACCCCGCTCAAACGGGTTCGCATAGGAACAATCCAGCTCCTCCAGTGCTGTAAATGCCTCAATCCCACTGAGTGACTGTAGGGGGCGATCCGTGTATTCGATCTTTCGTACAGCTTGCGCTTCGGCGGCTGAGATCTCGCCGTTACCATCTGCATCGAAAGACGTTACTAAGTAGGCCTTAAAATCCGCATCCGGGATTACAACAGTCTGCGCACTTGCATAGAGCAGCGATGACGCAGCAAATAAAACGATGATATTCTTCTTCATATACAATATATATAGCCTGATCCGAACTAAGAGCTACAATCTACAAGCGAAAAACGAATCATCATCTGAGCCGGAAGCCTGATCACAAACAGGCATCCTGCGGTATGGGTTTTTAGCTGTTTTGTCGTTAGCCGTTAGTGTATAGTTTTCAGCTTTTACGGGTTAGCTGTCTGTCTCTAATGCCCCCACTAATTCCGATGCGTGATGAAATCCATGTCGCTCACAATAAGCCGCTATGCCGTCGATCACCTTGAGCGAGACGGTGGGATCAACAAAATTTGAGGTGCCAATCTGCACCGCAGTCGCTCCGGCCAACATAAACTCTACGGCATCTCGCCACGAGGCGATACCGCCCAACCCGATCACAGGTATGCGTACCGCTTTTGCCGTTTGCCACACCATACGCAGTGCAACCGGCTTCACGCAAGGGCCTGAGAGCCCGCCTGTCACTGTGGAGAGGATCGGTTTTCTACGCTCCGCATCGACAGCCATCCCCAGCAGGGTATTGATCAGCGACACCGCATCTGCCCCCTCGGCTTCTACGGCGCGCGCGATCTCCGCGATGTCTGTCACATTCGGTGAGAGCTTCACAATCAGGGTCCGCGGATAGACACGTCGCACAGTACGCACTACTTCCGCTGCGGACGCAGCGCATAACCCGAAACCCATTCCCCCTTGCTTCACATTCGGGCAAGAGATATTGAGTTCAATGGCCGGTATATCGTCTAATGCGGCGATCTTCTCCGCACATTCCACGTAAGTCTCGACCGTAGACCCGCCTACATTGACGATCATCGCGGTATCTATCGATCGAATCGCGGGATAGATTTTATCTACAAAATAGTCCACACCGCGATTCTGCAATCCGACAGCATTCAACATGCCGGCCGGAGTCTCCGCCATGCGTGGATAAGGATTTCCCTGCCTCGGTTCAGCCGTCGTGCCCTTGACAATAATCGCTCCCAAACGACTGATATCCATCAAGTCTGCATATTCCAACCCATAACCAAAGGTGCCAGAAGCGGTCATCACGGGATTCTTAAGCACTAAGTGCTCCCCTATGTGCGTCGTTAAATCGGCCATGTCAATCTATCTATGTTAAAGACCGGACCTTCTGTGCAGGTGCAAACACGTCCTGCATCGGTCGTATCCTCTACGCAGCAAAGGCAAGCCCCTATGCCGCATCCCATCATGTTTTCAAGCGAGACTTCGCAAGGTGTTTCTATGCGCCTTGCCTGTTTGGCTACGGCCATCATCATCGGTTTCGGTCCGCAAGAATAGATGCGTTCGAAAGACGCCCACTTCCAAATGGAGTGATCCGTCACGAAGCCGCGTTCTCCCATCGATCCATCTTCGGTAGACACGTAGACGTCGCCATAGGCTGCATAGGCCTCACGTTGGGCTATGCCGTCAGCCGATCGTGCTCCGATTAAAAAAGTGGGAGTAAGACCGCTCTCACGGAGCGCCTTACCGAGATAAAGCATCGGCGCCGCGCCCACTCCGCCGCCAACCAAAAGATAGTTCTTAGCGTCCGACGGCACAGCGCGCGGTACCGTAAATCCATTGCCCAGTGGCAACAGGATGTTCACGACGTCGCCCGACTTATAGCGTGCCATACGCCGCGTCCCATCGCCTATCGGAAGCACCAATAGCCATAGCTCATTGCGCTCCCGGTCGATATTATGAATGGATATAGGACGCCTAAGCAGTGTGCCGGGAGAATCATCTACGCGAATCTCTACAAACTGCCCCGGATCCATTTCGGGCAACTGCTCACTGTCGGAGGTCAGTTTCAGTAAGCTATAGCGTCCCTGCAAACATTCGTTGGATACAACTCGCAAGTCGAGCAGGTATTTCTTCTTCATTCCAGTGCTTTATCTCTTGTCTTTTCCTCTAAATAGTTGATGTGTTGGCCCTTATGCAGCTATAAATCGAAGCCAGATCAATCCTTATTTACATGTCGCACTCTACGGCGTATGGGTCTCTTATTCCTATTTATCTATACACGGATCAATCTCCCCGTATAGCATGTATAAAATTCACCCCTTCCGCCAATCCGCAGTGCGGCAAACGGTTTAATCTTTTTTCTCCTCGACTTCGTCATCTTCGGGAAGCTGGATGTCGGGATCATCCTTTTTCTTTCGGTCTGAACGTTCAGACAAATTGGCTTGCTTCATCTCCACATTAATTTTCTCCATCAGCTTCAAATAGGGAGCCTCCCCTTCAATCAGGGCCAATGAATTAATGCGCTGAACGAGTCGTTTGAATTCCTCGTAGAGGTCATCCCTTGTCTTCTGCGTCAGACCCTTCTTCAACGCGGACTCAAATTCAACACGTTCTTGGTAGGTTCCTTTATACTTCGAATTAGAATCCTTCAGAATCTCCACCCATTTGTCGGCGCCGATTAGGGTTAAGTCGGCCTTGGCTTGGGCGGTGTCATAGTCCTGAAGTAGATTGCTGATGAGCGCTGTCTTCTCGCGCTGTGGTTTAAGGTGCGGCATCTTTCCATACCCCTTTAACACGGGGTAGAGACGCCAGGCAGCATCGGACATGGTTTTCACCGGATAGGTGATGTAAAGTCGTAAATGCCGCCCCAGACCAATGAGCGCGTCGTCGCGTTCGGATCCATGCTTGTGTAGTTTAGCCGTCTTACCACTTTTTCGAAGCGGGACTACAGCATCGTCGAAGGCTTTGTATTTCTCATTAAAGATCGCTACTTGATCTTTTAGTTTCAGCGTCTCTAAGTCTTCCTTAGCCAAGAAGGTGCTAACATTGCTCATCGCTAAGTAGAAGTTCATGACGCGAATGCGGGATAGATTGACGTGGTGTATCATCTCATATATGTTTTATGCGCTGCAAATATCCGCCATCTATTTTGATTGTACAAATTGGCCGCGATATTCTTTTATTTTATGCAGTGCGTTCAAGGTGGTAGGCGCTTTGCCTTGCGCGTTGTGCATATCTACTGTAATTATTATATCGTTGATCGATAAGAGCATAATCAATAGCTCTACCTTGTTACACCTTTATCTGTTCGATCTTGATCAATTGTACTTTCGATAGTGTGGATGATCCATCTGAATGGAGTCAAATGGTGTATTGTGTAACACAAAACAGCTTTCAACTTCAGTCAAATGTGCTTCTGTGTTGCTATTTGGTATACTTGAATAGGATCGAGCGCATATTTGAGTAACAGGTTGGGTGAATTGATTTAGATCGTATGATCTAACGCGAAACAATTTGGGCATAAAGCACATAAAAAAAGCAGCAAACGAAATATAACCTACCTCATTTGCTGCTTTACGAAAAGTCTAAATCGTTACGATGTGGCGCTTCACGTCTTGACGTTACTTTTTGAGTGCTTTATAGATAGCGTCCTGAATGCGTGAGCGGATACCCAGAGTGGATAGCCGATTATTGTCGCGCGAAGGATTGACGCGGTTGCTGAGAAAAATATAGATCATTTGATTATCCGGATCTACCCAGAAACAAGTGCCGGTGAACCCCGTGTGGCCATAGACAGAGGCAGGCGCTAATCGTCCGCAGGGTGACGCCTTGCCGGGTGTCTTTTCCGGGCGATCGAATCCCAGTCCGCGGCGAGACGCGTGGCTCTGGCTATGCGTGAACATGTTACAAGTAAGGGCCGAGATATAAGACTCACCGCCATAGTTGCCATTATTGAGATAGAGCTGAAGGAGCTTGGCTAAGTCGTCGGCAGAGGAGAAGAGGCCGGCGTTACCCGACACGCCGCCTTGCAGCGCAGCCGCTTCATCATGTACGTATCCGCGTAAGAGTTGATGGCGCATCACGCGATCATCTTCTGTGGGAACAATGCGCAGCGTATCCATCTTGCGCAACGGATTATAGGTCGTCGAGGAAGCACCCAGACGAGAAAAGAAATACGTGTTGAGCAAACGATCCATAGGTTGGCTGTACACGTTTTCGACGGCCATCTTGAGTAGGATAAAGTTGATGCAGCTATATGTGTATTTTCCACGTGTCCCCAATCGAGAATTGCGAATGTCTTGCATGATATGGTCGCGGAAGGAATCATGTACGTACATCCGCCGAGCGACCTCGGTCGTATAGCCTGGTTTGGGGCTGTCCGACAACCAGCTGGGACCGATCGATGAGGTGCGTAGGCTGCTTGCGGGGAGCGCGTTGCGCGACGTGTCTGCACATTGGGACGTGCCGTCGTCGCACATATAGCTATGATCCGACCGGGCATTTTGATAGAAGGCGATGTAAGGCGTAATTCCAGATTGATGATAAAGCAACTCCTCCACCGTGAAGTCACTCTTATTAGATCCGCGCAAAGCCGGAACATAGGCGGAAATGGGACTATTTAGGCGAATCAATCCGTCGTCATAGGCCTTCATTACCGCCGGGAGTGTGCCTGTAGCTTTAGAGACAGACGCGAGATCGTAGACCGCATCGTCGGTCACTTTCCGCGTCTTGCGGCTGTCGTACCATCCGAACGATTTATTATAGACGATCATGCCGTCTTTGGCCACCAATACGCGGCATCCGGGGTAGGCGCCCCTCGTGACGCCCTCGTTGGCAATGGCGTCAATCTCCCCGAGTCGGGCGGGATCGAAGCCCACTTCTTCGGGGCGATGGTAGCCGAGACGCGTCTTGGTGGTCGTTAACCCGGCACCCGCTTGGAAGAGTCCGGGGAGGGAGACCGAGAGACGTCCGCGGGCCGGGATACCCCCAAAAATAAGCTGGGCGGCATATTCCTGGGCCGGTGCGGTCGACTCGTAAGCCAAAACAACGGCATCGGCCGTATGGATCGCATCGCGGTGATTGCGGAGCGTGTAAGGTGTAGTGAAGAAGGTGTATATCGTTTGCTTCTGTCCGAGAAGTTGGAGGAAGTCCGCGCGTTCGGCGCCGCGCGAGGAATAAACGGCGCAAATGACTGTTTCATACGGCTGCAGGCGAGATAGAATATGGCGGAAGTCCGCGTCTCGTGTCGTGGCATAGATTCGGAAAATGTCGACGGGCGCGTAACGGCGGAGCATGCTGAAAAAGGCGTCGCCATCTGCACTGCCGATGGTGACCAGTGCAATGCGCTTCTTATCGAGCTGCTTGATGGGCAGACAGTTGGCGTCGTTTTTAAGTAGTGTGATGGCCGCTTCGTTGAGCTTAGCCACAAGCCAGTCCGCGTGAGGTGTATTGAGGCGTTCGGAGAGGCCACGCGTCTCAATGGGTCGATAATGGTTGAGGCCCGCTACATATTTATAAGCAAGAATGCGGCGGCATTTACTTTCGAGGTCTTTCCGAGAGATTACACCGCTATCGAGGGCCGCACGAAGCGCAGCCACGGCCTTGTCAGGCGATGAGGGGGCGAGGGCTATATCATTGCCCGCCTTAATGCCACTAAGGGCCGGATTTTCGCGTTCACCGGGGCGAGCGCCACGCATGTTTAGAGCATCCGTAAAGCAGAGACCGCGGAAACCGTCCTTCTTTCGGAGGATCTCCGTCACGATAGTTGGCGAGAGTGAAGCAGCGCGGCCCTGTTCGCCGCCATCGAGAGATGGAACACTCAGGTGGCCAGTCATGATGCCTGAGAAGCCCGCAGCAATAAATTTGCGGAAGGGAAGCAAGTCGATGCTGTCCATCTGCCGCTCGGAACGATTGACGAGGGGGAGCGTGTAGTGAGAGTCGCTGGAGGTATTGCCGTGGCCGGGATAGTGCTTGGCGACGGCCATGATGCCACGACTTTCGAGTCCGCGGGCATAAGCGATGCCCCGCTTTGCGACCGCCTCGGGATCATCGCCAAAGGAGCGGGTGCCAATAATAGGGTTGCTGGCATTCGTATTCACGTCGACCGACGGCGCAAAGTTGATGTGTATACCCATTTCGCGACATTGACGGGCCACCTCGGCACCATAATCCTCGATCAGTCGGGTGTCTTGTACGGCACCGAGCATCATGTTTTTAGGGAAGCGTGTGGTGCCACGTAGTCTCATGGAGAGCCCCCACTCACCATCCAAGGCGATAAAGAGGGGTAGGCGGGCGGCCCGTTGTAGTCGGTTCGTGACTTCGGCCTGAGTGCCGGGATCTCCCGTGTGGAAGAGTACGCCACCGATCTTCAGCTCCGAAACATAGCGCTCCAGACGGCGCATATTGGCGGCGTCGAGCTTCGGTTCGGCGATAATCATGATCAATTGCCCGACACGTTCGTCGTCGGTCATGGCGTTATAGACGGAATCGACCCAGCGATTCATTTTTTCGCGGTCAGCCTTGCGGAGGAGGCTCGGTTCGTGCTGCGCTGAGGCTGTGGGCGTGGCGAGAGAGAGGCAAAATGTAAGTAGGAGGGGGAGTAGGAGGGGAATTTTCTTCATGTTTCTGTTCCGTTTGTTTTTTACGGCCGGCAAAAGTATATGCCACTATAGAAAGGACAATCGTCGACTAAAGTGGTCTTTGCGCAGGGCTGCACGATGCGTTGGGATGTTGTTAAAAAGCCGCATAATACTTAGATGGGAGTGTGTGAAGAGGCTTTTCTGTCCTTTCTTTGCGGCCGCTTTACGTAATCGCTGGCGGGCAAACACGAGAGACCCGTTATGTTGCGTTTTGTTCGATTTCAAAACATATAAAGAGCATCATTAGAAATGGATTTAATCAAGATTGCAGAGGAAGCATTTGCTACTCGAAAGGAGCATCCCGCATTTAAGAGCGGCGACACGGTGACGATTTCGTACCGAATCAAAGAGGGAAACAAGGAACGTATTCAGCAGTACCGCGGTGTGGTGATCCGCATCTCGGGCGAGGGCGACAAGAAGCGTTTTACGGTGCGTAAGATGTCGGAAAACGTCGGCGTGGAACGTATCTTCCCGATTGAGTCGCCGTTCATCGAGCAGATCGTGGTGAACAAGGTCGGCAGAGTGCGTCGCTCGAAGCTGTACTATCTGCGCAACCTGACGGGTAAGAAGGCACGTATCAAGGAAAAACGCGGTACGGCCACGGCCTGATAAGGCGCAGCGAGAAACAGTGAGAAACCCCGGGAGCCTACTATTCGTGGATGGCTTTCGGGGTTTCTTGTTACCGACGCTCTTGAGACGAAGGATGCGATGCTGTTAGCATACTCTCACCCCTACTTTTGTGCACTTATTCATTAGATATAGACATGTTAGATATAGAACGTATCAGGGAAGACTTTCCCATCCTGCGGCGTGAGGTCTACGACCGGCCGCTTGTTTATTTCGATAATGCCGCCACGACGCAGAAGCCGCGTTGCGTGGTGGAAAAGATCGAAGCAGCCTATTACAACGTCAACGCCAACATTCACCGCGGTGTGCATTTTCTCAGCCAGCAGGCTACGGAGGCGCATGAGGCCGCGCGTGAGACCGTGCGGGTGTTTCTGAATGCACCGTCGTCGGCAGAGATCATCTTCACGCGGGGCACGACGGAGGCGATCAACCTTGTGGCTTCGAGTTACGCACGCGCTTGCATGCAGCCGGGTGACGAGGTGATCGTCACGGCGATGGAGCATCACTCGAACATTGTGCCGTGGCAGTTGCAAGGCATGCGGCTGCGAGTAATCCCCATCGATGAGCGCGGCACGCTGGACTTGGAGGCGCTGCCGGGATTGTTCACCGACCGGACGCGTCTGGTGGCCGTGACGCACATGTCGAACGTGTTAGGGACGGTCAATCCGGTGGCGGAGATCGCTCGCGTGGCACATGCGCACGGGGTACCGATCCTCGTGGACGGTGCGCAGGCGGTGGCCCATCGCGCGGTCGATGTGCAGGCGGCGGACGTGGACTTTTACGCCTTTTCGTCGCATAAGATCTACGGCCCGACAGGCATGGGCGTACTCTATGGCAAGGCCGAATGGCTCGACCGGATTCCGCCTTATCAGGGCGGCGGTGAGATGATTCGCAACGTGTCGTTCGAGCATACGACCTACAACGAATTGCCTTACAAGTTTGAGGCTGGCACACCGGACTTCATCGGCAGTACGGCGTTAGCTACGGCGTTGGATTATGTGCAGCGTATCGGTCTTGATGCCATCGCTGAGCACGAGCACGAACTGCTCCGTTACGCCACGGATCGCCTTGGCGCCATCCCCGGCATGCGCTTCATCGGACAGGCGCCGGAGAAGGGCAGCGTGCTGTCGTTCCTCGTGGGTGACATTCACCCCTACGATCTCGGCATGATCCTCGATCGCCTCGGCATCGCCATCCGCACGGGGCATCACTGTGCCGAACCGCTCATGCATGTGCTTGGCGTGGAAGGCACGGCGCGCGCCTCGTTCGCTTTATACAACACAAAGGCCGAGGTCGATGCGCTGGCTGAGGGCATCGAGCGGGCGCAGAAGATGTTTTAATCTATAGTTATTCACCCTTTAACCACTCATTAAACCCCTATGATTCTTACGACAACTCCCTCACTGGAGGGGAAAAAGATTACGCATTACTATGGCGTCGTCAGTGGCGAAGCCATCATCGGCGCCAACGTGTTTCGGGACTTTTTTGCCAGCATCACCGACTTTGTCGGCGGCCGTTCGAACGCTTACGAGGCGGTGCTGCGCAAGGCCAAGGACACGGCGCTGAACGAGATGTCGCACCACGCACAGTCGCTGGGTGCGAACGCCGTGGTGGGCATCGATCTGGACTACGAGACGATCGGCAGTAGCATGCTCATGGTGACGGCCTCGGGCACAGCCGTGATCGTGGAGTAAAGGAGGGAGCGCCGATGCTCCAATCCTTTTTGGAACCCGGCCGGACGGAAGCGGGCTGCGATGAAGCAGGCCGTGGATGTCTGGCTGGACCTGTGTTTGCGGCCGCCGTTGTGTTGCCGCCGGACTTTCAGAATGAGGAGCTGAATGACAGCAAGCAGCTCACGGAACGTGCTCGCGAACGTTTACGAACGGTCATCGAACGTGAGGCCGTGGCGTGGGCTATCGGGGTGGCGACGGCGGAGGAGATCGACCAGATGAACATCCTGCGGGCATCGATCTTGGCCATGCATCGCGCCGTGGCTGGACTCTGTCTGCGGCCGGACTTCTTGCTTATCGACGGGAACCGTTTTGCGCCGTGTCCGGAAGGGATCCCGTACGCGACAATCGTGCATGGCGATGCGCGGATGATGAGTATCGCAGCTGCGTCGGTGCTGGCTAAGACACATCGCGACGAGATGATGGCGGCGCTTGATGCGGATTACCCCGCCTATGGCTGGGCGAAAAACAAGGGCTACCCGACGATCACCCACCGTGACGCGATCCGTCGGTTCGGCGTCACGCCGCACCACCGACGCTCTTTCGCGCTGTTGCCCGAGGCTACGCAGGGGGAGATTGAATGGTAGAAACGTTTCCAGTGTTTGTGCCGCCAGAACAAACACTGGAAACGGTTACGCCGGATGCTTCACCTCTACCGTTTGCTCGGTGACAAGACTGTAAGATCGTTTGTCGAAGAGGCGGCGGATCTCAATTCCTATCCGGTAGGTACCGGGCTCGATGCATTGCGTATCAATCACGGAAAAGAAACCGCAATGTTCGATGCGATCGAGGGAAACGTCGAGCATTAGGTCGTAGCGACGTTCGGCTAGAGAGGTGCAGACATAGCTGTGCCGCGGACTGATGAGGCAGACGGAGATATCGCTGAAGTTCATAGAGTGGTCTCGCAGGAAGGCCCACCCTTCAATGATCAGATAGCCATCCCTGGTCGAAATGCTATCGATACCGTGGGGCATCTCCTCGGCGTCCGTGTTCGGTTCAACCGATTGCTCCACGATGAATGCTGCGTATTTGGACATTGGGTAACGAGGCATCTGGTACAACCCCATCCGTTCGGCCGCTTGCAGATAGGGGATAGCTTGTTCGGACGATGCGACAGACCAAGTAGCAAGTCCCCTTCTTTTATATTCCCAGTTGTAGGTAGACTTCAGTTTGAACTCGAGTCTTTTCTGCTCCTTTTGGATGTAAATAGCCGATGAAAAGCAGTATAGCAATAAGGCGCCTGATATCGTATACACATAGTATCTCTTCTGAAAGATCTTACTGTGGGATAGGAGTAAC
>ERZ773004.205-NODE-205-length-39979-cov-19.784866_pt1 | contig 39979 bp, 32 predicted proteins | sample MGYA00580667_ERZ773004 | MGnify/ENA primary metagenome ERZ773004 (study PRJEB29015, sample SAMEA2737963) | human oral metagenome | biome: human oral; feature: human-associated habitat; material: dental | place: China | collected 2123 ... | reverse complement strand
CGTCGGTGGAGGCGATGCCGGCGGCCTCCTGGCCGCGGTGCTGGAGGGCGTAGAGACCGAAATAGGTCAGGCGGGAGACCTCCTCGCCGGGAGCCCACACCCCGAAGACGCCGCACTCCTCGACCGGGCCGGGCTCGAGCTCGGCCCGGCGGTCGGCCGGGGCGGCGAGGTCGGCCACGGCTGGGGCGTCGTCGGACGAGACGGCGCGGATGGTGGTCGGGGCTCGGTCACCGAAACTCACGTCGTCAGTCTTCCACACGCGACCCTCTTCGCCCGAGAGCGGGCCGCGGGGCGCCCGGCAGCGGCGCGCCTCCGCCGAGATCGGTCCGGTTCCGCACCGAGATCGGTTCAGTTCCGCACCGAGATCGGTTCGGTTCCGGTTCGAGATCGGCTCGATCCAGCGACTCGGCCCCGGAGACGGAAGAATCGATCGGAACTCAGCGGCCGAGCGCCTTGTACAGCTTGAGAGCGAGAGCGGTGCGATCCCTCTGCCCGAATTTCCTCAGCGGCGCTGAGACGTCGTTCTTCACGGTTCCCCCGGCCAGGACTGACGAAGCGGCTATTTCCGAGTTCGTCAGGCCACGTGCGACGAGTTCCGCAACAACGCGTTCACCATGGGTGAGGATTGCGAGCGTCCCATCTCTCATTCCATTCGACTGCACGACGGCGCGCACCGCTCGCGGATCGATGACCATTCCGCCGTTGATGACGGTCGCCGTTCCGGTTGCCGTAGGGGGCGCGTCCGCTCCCTCGTGTCGAGCGCGACGCCCAGCGGCGACTCCGTGGTGGTATGGCCCGTCCACGCGATGCTGCTGGGCCTGCTCGCCTCGTGGCTCGCGTTCCTCCTCATCCTCCTGGTGCCCGTGCTGAGGCCGCTTCGCCACGGCCCCGGCGAGCACCTGCGCGATCAGGATGTCTGAGGCATCCGAGGGCTCCGGCGGTGCCGGGCTCATCCATCGGGGCCTCCCGGCCGAGCACCCCGCCGCGGTCCGATCGCGGTCCGATCGCGGTGCGGGCGACGGCCGCGGGAACGGCCGGGACGCGGCGCGCCGGGGGACGGCCGAGCCTCCCCCGGCGCCCGGCTCTCCTCGCCGACCCACGAGCCTCAGACGACGAGCCACAGGGCGCCGGTGAGCACGAAGCCCGCCAGCCCCGCGATCGTGGACAGGACCGTCCACGTCTTCAGGCCGTCCTTGACCGACAGTCCCATGTACTTGGTGACGATCCAGAACCCGGAGTCGGAGATGTGCGACAGGCCCAGCGCGCCGAAGCCGATCGCCATCTGGATGAGGACGATCTGGATCGCCGAGTACCCGCCGGTGGCCACGGCGTCGGCGAGCAGCCCGCCCGTGGTCAGGATCGCCACCGTGGCCGACCCCTGGGAGGCGCGCAGCGCCAGCGAGATGACGAAGGCCGTGACGATGATCGGCATGTGGATGCCGACGAGCGCCCCGGCCAGGGCCTTGCCGATGCCGCTGGCCACGAGCACCCCGGCGAAGACGCCCCCGGCGCCGGTGACGAACACGATCGTGGCCACGTCCGGCAGGGCCGAGTCGAGGACCTTCCCGCGCCGCTCCAGGCTCCAGCGCTGCTGGCGGCCGATGATGACGTAGGCCAGGAGCACGGCGGTCAGCAGCGCCGTCGTGGAGGAGCCGAGGAAGCCCAGGACGGCGTGGGCGGTGCCGCCCTTCTCGGTGACCATCTGGCCGACGGTCCCCAGCATGATCTGGGCGATCGGCTCGATGATGAGGAAGACGACCGTGCCCGGCCCGGTGGCGTGCGGCCGGGCGATCACGCTCCCGGGCTCGTAGGTGGACTCGGCGCTCTCGCGCGCCGACCCCAGTGGGCCGCTCTCGAGCACGATGGAATCGACCTTGAGCATCCTCGCGGCGTAGAGGGACACGACGGCCACCACCGCGCACACGGGCATGGCGACCATGGTCAGCAGCCCGACGTCCACGCCGAGCGTGGCCGCGGAGGCCACCGGACCCGGGTGGGGCGGGATGACGACGTGGAGCGTCAGGAGGGTGGCGGCCACCGGCAGCCCGATCTTCAGCGGGTTGATCCTGGCGATGTGCGCGAAGCCGAAGACGATGGGCGCCAGGATGATGAAGCCGACGTCGAAGAAGATCGGGATGCCCAGGACGAAGGAGGCTGCGGTGACCGCCGCGATGACGCGGTGGCGCCCGAGGATCCGTGTGAAGCGGGCGGCGAGGCTCTCGGCGCCGCCGGCCGCCTCGATGACGCGCCCGAGCATGGCGCCCAGGCCCACGATGATGGCGACGGTGCCCAGGGTCTTGCCCATGCCGTCGATCATGGTCTGGACGACCTCGCCCACCGGGACGCGGGCGGCCAGCGCCAGCACCATGGAGACCAGGATCATGGAGACGAAGGCGCTCATCTTGGCCTTGATGACCAGGACCAGCAGGACGGCGATCGCGGTCGCCGCGAGGATGAGGAGGACGGTGGCCGACATTCCCTCCCCCTCAGCCCTTCTCGGGGGCGACGACGGTGATGACGGAGGAGTCGTCGCGGGCGCCCAGGCCGCGGGCGGCGCCCTGGAGGTAGAGCTGCTCGGCCGCCGCCGCCACCGGGGTGGACAGGCCGGCGCCCTTGGCGGCGGCGGTGACGATGCCCATGTCCTTGACGAAGATGTTGAGGCTGGAGCGCACCTCGGCGCCGTCGCCGTCGTAGGCCTGGAGCATGCGCGGGCCGCGGTCCCCCAGCATGAAGGAGGAGGCGGCCCCGGCCATGAGGGCCTCGAGGGCGGTCCCGGCGTCCAGGCCGAGGGCCCGGGCCAGGGCGAGGGCCTCGCCCGCGGCGGCGATGTGGACGCCGCACAGGAGCTGGTTGACGGTCTTCATGGCCTGGCCGGCGCCGGGCTCGTCGCCCACGCGCACGAGGGTGGAGGACATGGCGCTCAGGACGTCCTCGGTGCGGGCCCACGCGTCGTCGTCGGCGCCGACGACGACGAGCAGGTCGCCCTCCCCCGCGCGCACCGGTCCGCCGGAGACGGGGGCGTCGACAAGGCCCAGGCCGGCCTCGGCGAGGCGGGCGGCCACGGCCCTGACGCCGGCGCCGCCGACGGTGGAGGTCAGCAGGACGACGGCGCCACGCGCCATGTGCGGGGCGATGCCTCCCTCGCCGAAGAGGAGTTCCTCGAGCTGGGCCTGGTCGCGCACGGCGACGAGGACGACGTCGGCGCCGGAGACGGCCTCGGCGGCCGTCGCGGCCGGGGCCACGCCCGCTCGCTCGGCGAGGGCGAGGCGCTCGGAGGCGATGTCGAAGCCGCGAACGGCGAAGCCCTTCGACAGGTTCGTGGCCATGGGCAGCCCCATGGCTCCCAGGCCGAGGACGGCGACGGTCGCGGGGGCCGTCGCGGCTGCGGTTCCATCTGCGGGTGCGGTTGTCACAGTGATCTCCTTTGATCGGCCGGGCCGGTGCGGCCCGGTGGAATGGGGGTGCCGGATGGGAGGCCGGCGGGAGGGCCGGATCGGTCCCGGCCGGCGGGGTTCAGCCATTGAGGGTGGTGACGACCCGGGCGAGGGAGTCGTCGTCGCCGACGTTCCCGGCGAAGACGATGTAGGGCACGCCGGCGGCCGGCCCGTCCTGCGGCTCCCACAGGGAGACGATGCCGGGCAGCATCGGCCCGCGCACGAGGGCCCGGCTCATGCCCAGGCCGCGGCTGGCGACGTCGGAGGAGGTGATGCCGCCCTTGGCGATGACGAAGCGGGGGCAGCGCGCGGCGACGATCCTCTGGACGACCTCGACGACGGCGGCGGACACGCGCCGGGCGAAGTCGAGGGACTCCTCGGCGTCGCGCCCGGCCACGAAGGCCCCGCCGCGGCGCACGACGGCATTGCCGTCGCCGAGCGACTCGGCCGCCCGCTCGGCGACGGCGAGCACGTGGGCGTCGCGCCGGGCCGGGTCGAGCACGGAGGGGACGTCGAGGACGATCTCCGGCGTGGCGGTCGCGGCGCGCAGGGCGTCCACCTGACGGCCGGTGAGTCCCACGTGGGAGCCGACGACGACCAGCCCGCCGACGGCGTCGGACTCGGGGGCGAAGTCGGCGGGACGGGCCTCGGCCGCCGTCAGCGGGGCGCGGGGGACCTGGCCGATGCGAGCGCGCACGAAGGGAGGGCCGACCCGGTAGACGAAGGTCGATCCGGCGTCCTCGGCCCGCTGGAGCGCCCGGGCCAGCAGGAGCAGGTCGTTCTCCTCGACGCAATCCACGGCGATGGGCGCGCGGTTCCTGGCCGCGGACAGGGCGGCGACGACCGCGTCCTCGTCGGTGCGCAGGGCGGCCAGGTCGATGACGATCACGTCGTCGGCCCTCACGGCGCCGGCGGTCTTCTCCTCGACCCACGCGGGCAGAGCCGAGGCCGTGTAGCCGAAGGTCTTGTCGTCGGCGAACTCGGTCTCGCCGACGGGCACGAAGCCGGTGGCGGCGGCGCCCGCGTAGTGCGTGCCGTGGACGGTGATGCGACCGGCGTCGGGGAAGGCCGGGGACAGGACGATGCCGTCCACACGGGTGCCGGCGCGCTCGAGCAGGTCGGCGATCGTGGCGGGCTCGACGGGGAAGTGGCCGCGCAGGGTGGAGTCGGAGCGGGAGACGAAGGCGACCCGGCGACCGACGCGCTCGGCGGCGGCCAGGGCGTTGGTGACGACCTCGACGTTGACCCGCTCGGCGTCCGCGGGGTCCAGGCTGCGCGAGTTCGTCATGACGTAGACGGCGCCGGCCCCGGTGGACAGGGCCCAGGCCAGGTCGTCCACGCTCCACCCGGTGATGACGGGCAGGTCGGCGACGGACTGGGTGCCGGTGGGGTCGTCGTCCAGGACGACGAGGGCGCGGGTCAGGGACGCGGCCACGTCGGCCGGGTCGACGGCGGGGCCGGCGGGCACGCCCGCCGTGAGCTCGTCCATTGTCTTCATGAGTGCACTCCTTCGTGACTGCGATTGTGACGTGCGATGCGGTTGTCGAGTGGCTGCCGCGGGCTCGTCGGCGGAGCCGCGGCGGCCCGCGGGGCGTCTGCGGTTGTCATCGGCGCCGCCCGACGACCGCCGGGCCGTCCTGGGGCGGGCCGGGGCGGGTCAGGCGGCGTACTGGAGCAGGTCGTTGCTGGTCTGGTCCATGTGGGCGCGCATGGCGGCCTCGGCGGCGTCCGGGGATCCGAGGCGCAGCGCCGTCAGGATGCGCTCGTGCTGGACCACGGCGTGGGCGCGCACCTCGTGGTGGGCGGAGGTCACGCGACGGGCCACGACGAGCTCGTCGCGCAGCGGGGCGAAGGTGACGCCGATGAAGGGGTTGGACGCGGCCCGGATGATGTGGTCGTGGAAGGCGAGATCCGCTCCGACCGCGGCGTCGACGTCGTCGTCGGCGTCCGCCCGGCGCAGCTCGGCGATGGCGGCCTCCATGGCGTCGAGCCGGTCGGCGGTGATGCGGGCCGCGGCGAGACCGGCGGAGCCGACCTCGATCATGCGGCGCACCTCGAGCAGCGCCAGGCCGACCTCGCGCTCGGAGCCGTCGCGCCGGGCGAGGGCGGCGAGGCTGCCGAGGTCCTGCCAGGAGGCCGGGTCGTTGACGTAGGTTCCCGAGCCCTGGCGCGCGGACAGGACGCCGCGGGTGGCCAGGACCTTGGTGGCCTCGCGGGCGGTCAGGCGCGAGACGGACAGGTCGGAGGCGAGGGAGGCCTCCCCGGGCAGGGCGGCGCCGGTCGGGTAGGTGCCGCCGACGATGCGGCGCAGCAACTCCTCGACGGCGGCGTCAACGCGGGTCCGGCTCATCACTCCCCCTGATTCCTCTGAGGACTTGGGGAGTGTATGCGGAAGAAACACCGAATGCAACACTGCTCGCATACCGCCGACGACGCCGGCGCCCCGTCGAATTCTGCACCGAACACCGGGACGGATAGCCATCGAATGCGGCAGCGCGGCGTCGGGCGCGGGAGCGGGCGCACATGGGCGCGGCCTTGCACGCAGCCCTGGAACGAAAATCGCCGTCGCCAATTCCTCTGAGCGATCCGAGAGGACCGGCGATCGACGAGGCCCGCGTATGCGGGAGACCGGGGTCGAGCGAGAACGGCGTTCCCGTGCACGAGCCGCCCGGGCGCGCGGACACGGGTCCGCGCGCCCGGGCGGGCGGTGGTGCGGGATGGTGGGACGCGCCGGTCGCGGCCGCTCAGGCGGCCGCGGCCTCGACGGCCTCGACGGCCTCGATGGCCTTCTTGTTGGCGGCCATCTGCTTGAGCGCCAGCACGCCGGCGCAGGTGACGACCGCGCCGACGGCGATCGCGACGATGAACCACAGGAAGTTGTCCATGGCGAAGAACACGAACACGCCGCCGTGGGGAGCGCGCGAGCCCGCGTGCAGCGCCATGGACAGCGCCCCGGTCACCGCCCCGCCGACCATCGCGGGCGGGATGATGCGCAGGGGGTCGGCCGCGGCGAAGGGGATGGCGCCCTCGGAGATGAAGGAGGCGCCCAGCAGCCAGGCGGCGCGGCCGTTGTCGCGCTCGACATCGGTGAAGAGCCTCGGGCGAATCGTGGTGGCCAGTGCCAGGGCGATCGGCGGGACCATGCCCGCGGCCATGACGGCCGCCATGATCTCGTAGGAGGCGGTCGTGGCCTGGGCGAGTCCGGCGGTGCCGAAGAGGTACGCGGCCTTGTTGACGGGACCGCCAAGGTCGAAGCACATCATGAGGCCGATGATGACGCCCAGGAGGACGCCCGCGCCGTTATCGGCCATGGAGGTCAGGGAGCCGGTGAGCCAGCTCATGAAGGAGGCCAGCGGCTTGCCCAGCAGCATGTACATGATCGAACCGGCCACGGCCGTGGTGCACAGCGGGATGATGACGACGGGCATGAGACTGCGCAGCCAGCGCGGTGCGTTCAGGCCGGAGAGCCAGGCGGCCATGTAGCCGGCGAGGATGCCTCCGATCAGACCGCCGATGAAGCCCGAGTTCGTGGCGACGGCCACCAGGCCCATGATGAAACCGGGCGCGATGCCGGGGCGTCCGGCCAGGCCGAACGCGGTGTAGCCGGACAGCGCCGGAACGAGCAGCCCCATGCCCGTGTTGCCCAGCAGGAACAGCACGGCGCCGATGTAGGCCATGAGCGAGGACCCGAACAGGGCGTGGGCGGCGGCGTAGTTCTCGTTGGACAGGTCCGGCAGGTTCCACAGGCTGGTCGCGAGGACGCCCTTGTCGGCGTCGCCGACCACGATATTCTTGGCATTCTCGGTGATGTCGTAGCCGCCGAAGAGGAAGCCGAGCGCGATGAGCAGACCGCCCGCGGCGACGAAGGGGATCATGTAGGACACGCCGGTCATGACCGAGCGCTGCAGCCGGCGGGCCCAGTGAACGCTCTCCTCCTCGGCGTCGTCGGCCTCGGCCCCGCCGGCGGGGACGCGCGCGGCGTTCGGGTCCTCCATGGCGGCCAGAGCCTGGTCGATGAGCGCCCCGGCGTCGTTGACGGCCGCCTTGACGCCGACGTCGACCATCGGCTTGCCGGCGAAGCGGTCGCGCCCCTTGATCGGCAGGTCGTGGGCGAAGACGACCGCGTCGGCGCGCTTGACGAGGGCGGGGTCGAGCCAGTCGATCTTCCCCGATCCCTGCCCCTCGATCCTCACCGTGACCCCGCGCTCCTTGCCGGCCTGCTCGAGGGCCTCGGCGGCCATGAAGGTGTGGGCGATACCGGTCGGGCACGAGGAGACGCCGACGATAACGGTCCCGCCCTCGGCGGGCGCGGAGGCGTCCTCGGCGACGGCGGACTCGGCGGCCGCCTGCTCACCGTCGGCGGGGTCGGGCTCGACCTGCTCGGTGACGAGGCGGGCGACCTCCTCCTCCGTGGTGGCCTTGCGCAGGGCGTCGGTGAACTCGGTGTTCATCAGGCCGCGCGCGAGCTTGGCCAGGAGTTGAAGGTGGACGTCGTCGGCCCCGGCGGGAGCGGCGATCATGAAGACCAGGTCCGCCGCCTGCTCGTCGGCGGCGCCGAAATCGACCGCCTCGGCCAGTCGGGCGAAGCCGAGGGACGGCGCCAGCACATGCGGGCTGCGGCAGTGCGGGATGGCGATGCCGCCGGGGATGCCGGTCGGGGCGGTCTCCTCGCGGGCGATGGCGTCGCCCGCCAGGCCTTCGGGGGTGTCGGCGCGCCCCGCGGAGGCGACGACCTGGGCCAGGTACTCGATGACGTCCTTCTTGCTGGAGCCGGGAAGGGCGTCGAGCCGCACGAGTTCGGGGATGATCAGTGGTGTGGACGCCTCGGAGGGCGCTGCGTTCGGGGACATGATGCTACCTCGCTGTCCGATGGGTGCTGGGGCCGGATGGCGCGTCAGCGGATCTGGGTCGGGGCGCCGGCTCAAGGCCGGGGCGCCGGATGGTCAGGGACATCGGCTCAGACGAGCCGGGTGACGACAGGGCCCTGGGCGGGCAAGTCGCTCGGTGATGGCAAGGTCGTGCCGGGCAGCGAAGCCGCCGCGGAGCCGTAGATCATAGCGGTTCTTAGCCGCTCGGCCTCATCGCCGCCGCGGACGTCGGCCAGGACGTAGCCGGCGACGGAGGAATCGCCGGCGCCCACCGTGGAGACGACCGGCACCTTGGGCGCGGTGGCGTGCCAGGCCCCCTCACCGGTCACCAGGACCGCGCCGGCGGGACCGAGGGTGGCCATGACGGCGCCGATGCCCAGGTCGACCAGGATTCGGGCGGCGTCGGCGACGGGGGCGAGCTCTCCGCGCACGGCGCCCTCCTCCAGAGCCATGGCGCGATCCGCCGGCAGGCCGACGAGCTGACCGAGCTCCTCGCCATTGGGCTTGACCAGGTCGGGGGCGGAGTCGGGAAGACCGGCCGCGAGCTCCGCCAGGGGCGCGTCCGAGGTGTCGACGGCGATGCGCAGGTCGGGGGCGGCGCCGCGCAGGAGGCGCACGAGGCGGGCGTACCAGTCGGCGGGCGCACCGGGCGGCAGGGATCCCGACAGGACCGCCCAGCTGCGGGCGTCAGCGCCATCAGGGTCCTCGGAGCCCTCGGAGCCCGCGCCCGGGGAAGCGGCGACGACGTCGAGGAGCGCCGTCTCCACGGCGTCGATCTCCTCCGGGCCCAGTTCCGCCCCGGCCTCGTTGAGCTTGGTGGTGGTGCCGTCGGGCTCGGTGACCGCGGTGTTGACGCGGGCGGGCGCGGCCACGGTCACCGCACGCGTGCTCAGGACCGATGAGCCGGTCGAGCCGGTGGAACCAGTAGAGCCCGCGGAACCGGCGGAAGCAGCTGCGTCCAGGGCGAGCAGGAGCGGGTCGTGAGCGGCGGCGGGCAGCACGGCGGTGGCCGGCTGCCCCGCGGAGGCCAGCACACGCGCGACGTTGACGCCCTTGCCCCCGGGCTCGACGACGACACCGCTCAAGCGGTTGACGCCGCCGCGGATAAGGGGGCCGGGGAGGGCGACGGTGCGGTCCAGGGAGGGGTTCGGAGTGAGGGTGACGATCATGACGTGATGACCTCGGTTCCTAGGGTGGCGAGATGAGCGGCGATGGAGGTGGGTGGTGGCGAGTCGGTGACCAGGAGGTCGATGTCGGCCAGGTCGGCGAAGGACACGAGGTGCTCCTGCCCGACCTTGGTGGCGTCGGCGAGCACGACCACATGCTTGGCAGCGCGGATCATGGCGCGCTTGACGGCGGCCTCGTCCGGGTCCGGCGTGGACAGGCCGTGCTCGACGGTCAGGCCGTTGGTGCCCATGACGGCCACGTCCACACGGGTGACGGCGAGCGCCGCAAGGGCCTCGGGTCCGACGGCGGCCTGCGTGATGCCGCGGACCTGACCGCCGAGTATGCGCACGCTCATGTCGTCGCGGCCGGCCAGGAGCGCGGCGGTCAGAACCGAGTCGGTGATGACCGTGAGGTCGAGCCCGCCGGGAAGACGCCGGGCCAGGGCGCCGACGGTGGTGCCGGCGTCGAGCAGGACAGTGGCGTCATGACGCAGATGGAGGCGCGGGAGCGCCGCCTGGGCGATCGCCTGCTTGGCGGTGGAGCCGACGAGTTCGCGCTCGGCGACGCCGGTCTCCGGCAGGGCGAGGACGGTGGCGGGCACCGCGCCTCCGTGAACCTTGCGCAGCGCCCCGAGGCGGTCGAGCGCGGTCAGGTCGCGGCGGACGGTTTCGACGGTGACGTCGTAACGAGCGGCGAGCTCGGTGACGGACACGCGCCCGTCACGGGCGACAGCATCGACGATCGACTGCTGACGCTGCTCGACGTTCATGCGCACCCCCTCGACCACAGCGTCCGTTCGGGCACTGGAACGCCCGAACAGGGCATCACTGTACGACCGATCGGGCATGAAGGGAAGGGCCGCTGAACCGCGCGGGGAAGCGAGGGGAAGAGAAGAGACCAGTCAAGCCCGCAGCAGCGGGAGGTAGGCGGACAGATCGCAGCGCTCGCCGGAAGCGCGCAGCGCCCCGCCGGCTACGGCATCGGCCCACGCGATTCGTCCGGTGGCCAGGGCCAGCCAGGTCTCAGCGTCCGTTTCGACGACGGAGGGCGGCGTCCCGCGCCGGTGCACCGTCCCAGCGACCGCCTGGGTCACGCCGTAGGGCGGGACTCGCACCTCGACGGCCCGACCGGGCGCGCAGGCGGCCAGCTCCTCCAAGGCGAATCGGACGGCGGTGGCCAGCGTGCGCCGATCGAGCGCGCCGGATCGCCCGACGCTTTCGGTCGCTTCAGTGCCTTCAGTGCCTTCAGTGGCTTCGCCGTTCTTGCCCTCGGGACCCCCGGCACCGTCCCCGGGACCGGGTGTCCCGCCGACGGCGGGATCGCCGGCGGCGGCCCATCGGCGCACGGCCAGGGCGCCTGCGGCGGGATCGATCCGGCGTCGGGCTGGCATGGCTCAAGACTAGGGCACGGCTATAGGAAGACCGCGCCCTCCTCGCCTCTTTGTCGAGATAGACATTCTCGAACGAGATCGACGGTGTCACCGTCGATCTCGTTCGAGAATGTCTGTTTGGACGGCGCGGCCTCCGCGAGCGGGCGACTCCTACGGGGAGTCCGTCTCGGCAAGGCCGCCCAGATTGGCGAAGCCCCCGTCATCCCCATCGCCCCCGTCGCCCTCATCGCTCGCATCGTCCTCATCAGCGCCCCCGCGACGGCGCACGAGCAGGATGGCTCCGCCGATCAGCAGCCCGAGGGCGATGACGCCGATCCCGATGGTGGCGCCGGTGCGGGCCATGCCGGCACCGCGGTCGGACCGGCCGACGGGCGCGGGAGCCACCACGACCTCCTCCGCACGCATGGAGGCGGCCCCTCCGGCACCGGCCTCGGAATCGATGCCCATGGCGGCTGAACCGTCGATGGCCAGCTCATAGCCGTAGGTGCTGAGCACCGCGCCCGAGACGTCGAGCAGCTCGATCGTGGCCAGGAAGCAGGAGGTGTCCTGGGCGTCGCCGAAGGAGCACTTCTGAGCGGCGGCGTCCTGTCCGAAGACGACCTGCAGAGTCGCCCGTCCGGTCTCGGGGCGATTCGCCACCGTGGTGGTGTCCACGGCGACCGCCCCGGAGGTCACCGTGACGCCGGATGCCTCCTGATAGGAGTAGCGCACGCTCGTCACGTCCCGGGGCTTCTCGGAGTCGTTGGAGTGGACAAGCCCGGTCAGGCTGAGGGTGGCCGCACGCGGGTTCGCCTGTGAGATCGTGCTCGCCAAGCCGGTCTGATGCTTGAGGTACGAGGCGCTCGCCCCACCGCCCCCGAAGCTGGTGAGGTACTCGATGAGAACATCGCGGTCCACGGAGTCGGTGGCGACTGCGGAGACCTCGGACAGAGCGGCGTAGCCGTCCCCACCGGCCATGAGTGGAGAGCTCGAGGCCACCAGAACGGAGTCGTCGTCGGCCAGGGGGACGCCGTCGATGACGATCGAGGCGATGACCCGGCTGCGAGCATCGGCGATGGGAGTCGCCTTGGCAGCCGCGGTGGCGGTGCCCTTGGCGACCTCGTCATGAATGGCGTAGAGCTCATCCGCGGCATCCTGATCGATGCGCACCGAGAGGTTCGCGGAGGTTCCCAGAGTCAGCACGCCCCGATCGTCGCCGGGCCGCCATTGCTGGGCGAGTACGGCCTTGAGCCGAGCGCCGGTGAGCACTGCATAGCTCATCCCATTGCCCAGGGGTTCAAAGGCCCGCGCCTCGCCCTTGGTCAGAGCGCCGTCGCCGGTCTCACCGTTGGCCGGGTCCTTGGCGTAGAGGAGATCGGCATGCGCATCGCCGGGACTCGCCAGGCCGATGATGCGCGCGGCGTCGCCGCGGGGCGCGTTGGTGGAGGCCCAGTGGGCGTACGAATCGGCGATGAGGTCGGAGGCGGTGGACTCGGTGCCGAGGCTGGTGCCGGGCGTGACGCCGTCGGAGGAGCCGCGCAGGAAGTCCGTGCCGAGGGCGGCGGCCCGCTGACTGTCGCCCGCAGCCGCCCTGGCGGAGGCCTGAGAGACGATCCCCTCGACGCCGTATGCGTCAGCGGTGCAGTCGGAGGTCCGCAGGTCCCTATCGGCCGCGCTGATCACGGAGACCTCATGGGTGGAGGCGCTGTAGGCCAGCGAGACCTCGGCAAGCCCCCGGCCGTAGCGGTCGGCCTGAACCACGGCGATGTCCTGGCCGTCGGTCGAGGTCATGGTGGCGGACTCGCCCGCCCCGGGATGCCCGACATCGCTGTACCCGCCCAGGACGGCGTCGACGTCCCCGGTGAGCCGGGGCGCCAGTCCGTCGGCGTCGGCATGGGCGAGCACGACGACGACGTCGGCCGCGCCGGTGCGCTTGAGCTCGGCGGCCTTGGCGTTGGCGGTGGCGGCGGCCGGCGCCGGGGACAGGGCGCCCGCGGTCGCGGGGGCGACCAGGGCGGGGAAGTCGTCGGTCATGATGCCGACGAAGCCGACCTTGACGCCGTTGACGTCCTTGATGAAGGTGCCGCCGCCCTCTCCCTCGGAGTCCAGGGCCGAGCCGGTGAGGTTGGCCGACAGGTACGGGAAGGCGGCTGACGGCAGGATCCGATCGGTGAGGTCGTCCAGGCCCTTGTCGAATTCGTGGGCGCCCAGGGCGGAGACGTCCGTGCTCATGGCGTTGAGCACGTCCAGCGCGGGCTGGTCCTCGAGCAGGGCAGAGGCCGGGGGCGAGTCGCCGAGGTTGTCACCCGACGAGACGAGCACGGCACCGGGGCTCGACTCGCGGACCCGGGAGATCTCGCAGGCCAGCGTGACGGCTCCGGGGTCGGCGACCGCCCCGGTCGCGGGATCGGTGGTTCTCTCGATGTGACCGTGCAGGTCGGTGACGCCGAGAACGGTAATCGCAGTCTCAGTCGGCGTAGCAGCCGCGGCCGCCGCAGTCGCGGCCGTCGCAGCAGTCGTGGCGTCATCGGCCGCGGCCGTGGGAGGCGGGATGGCAGGGGCGAGCCCGCCGAAGGTCAGCGCCGCGAGCACGGCGATCGCCTTCACACAGGGATTCGGTCGCATGACGATCCTGGTCGGGAGGGGGAATGGGGAGGTATCCCAAGGATAGGCGGCGACGGCGGGCGCGTCGCCCGCAGAACGCGATTGTCCCCGGCTCGACACCACACTGAGACCCACAGCGACCCACAGCAGCGACGGACGGCGTCCGAACAATCCCAGAGCAGGATTGTTCGGACGCCGTCCGTCGCCGTGGGCGGGCGCTGAAGCGCCCGCAGGATCAGACGATGCCGTGGGCGATCATGACGTCGGCGACGCGGGTGAAGCCGGCGGCGTTGGCGCCGAGCACGTAGTCGCCGGGACGGCCGTACTCCTCGGCCGCGGCCACGCACGAGTCGTGGATGTCCGCCATGATGCCGGTCAGCTTGGCGTCCGCCGTCTTGAAGTCCCAGCGGGTCCGGCCGGCGTTCTGCTCCATCTCCAGGGCGGAGGTGGCCACGCCACCGGCATTGGAGGCCTTGCCCGGGGCGTAGAGGACGCCCGCGGCCTGGAACGCCTCGACGGCCTCCGGGGTGGAGGGCATGTTGGCGCCCTCGGAGACGACGGTACAGCCGTTGCGCACCAGGGTGGCAGCGGCATCGCCGTCGAGCTCGTTCTGAGTGGCGCAGGGCAGGGCGACGTCGACCGGGACGTCCCACGGACGGCCCTCGGCGACCAGGCGCGCGCCCGGGCGGCGCTCGACGTAGTCCTTGACGCGACCGCGCTCGACCTCCTTGATCTGCTTGAGCAGGTCGAGGTCGACACCGGCCTCATCGACGACGTAGCCGGAGGAGTCGGAGAAGGTGATGGGTGTGGCGCCCAGCTGCTGGGCCTTCTCGATGGCGTAGATGGCGACGTTCCCCGAACCGGAGACCGCGACCTTCTTGCCCTCCAGGGTCTCGCCCTTGGTGGCGAGCATGGACTGCGCGAACAGCACCGTGCCGTACCCGGTGGCCTCGGTACGCACCAGCGAACCGCCCCAGGCCAGGCCCTTTCCGGTGAGCACCCCGGCGTCGTAGGAGTTGCGCAGGCGCTTGTACTGCCCGAACATGTAGCCGACCTCACGGCCGCCCACGCCGATGTCGCCGGCGGGGACGTCGGTGCTCGGGCCGATGTGACGGGAGAGCTCGGTCATGAACGACTGGCAGAAGCGCATGACCTCGGCGTCGGACCGGCCGTGCGGGTCGAAGTCGGACCCGCCCTTGCCGCCGCCGATGCCCTGAGCGGTCAGGGCGTTCTTGAAGATCTGCTCGAAACCGAGGAACTTGATGATGCCGACATTGACGCTCGGGTGGAACCGCAGGCCGCCCTTGTAGGGGCCCAGGGCCGAATTGAACTCGACGCGGAAACCGCGGTTGACGTGAACCGCTCCGGCGTCGTCGACCCACGGCACGCGGAAGATGATCTGGCGCTCGGGCTCGACGATGCGCTCCAGGAGCGCATTATCTGCGTAGTGGGGGTGCTTGGCGATGACGGGCTCCAGGGACTCCAGAACCTCACGGACCGCCTGGTGGAACTCGGCCTCGCCACGGTTGCGGGCCACGACCTGCTCGTAGACCTTCTCGACAACTCCCTGCATAGGGGACTCCTTCATTCCGTATTGTGCGAGGACTGTGCGAGGCGCACGGCCGCATTCGCAAGCCGCACGTCGCCCTCGTCAGGACACAACCCTGGCACCGCACCGGAAACTGAGACGAAACATCTCGCCCTCCGGCGACTCATGCCTGTCACATTCGCCGAGATCGGTCCACTTCCGCCGCGAGATCGGTCCATCTCCGCGCCGAGATCGGTCCGCTTCCGGCTCGAGATCGGTCCCACTCCGCATCGAGATCGGTCCACTTCCGCGCCGAAATCGGTCGCAACCCAGCACGGACGACGCCGGCATCTCCCCGCCACACTGGAGTCACCCGACGGGCCCCAACCGCACCGGAGTCATGAGCCAGGGACCGTGCGTTCGGAAGACGACCGCCTCCTGCGCATCGCTGAGAAAGGTCGACCACGCGACCGTGACCTCATCAGGACCGGTGCTCTCGTCATACATCGGCTGCCCCGCCGACACCTCAGTACCCACGTCCAGCGTCATGACCAGGGGAAAGAGCAGGACCGGGAATGCCACGAATGCACCACCGAGCAGCAGGCCGCCGAGTATCAGCCTCATGATCCGACGCCGAACTCCCGACAGGATGCGAATGAACCAGATCGCGGCAAGGCACGCCGAGGCCAGCAGAACAACCACCAGGACAGCCCATGAGGCGGCCGGGCGCAGATATGTCCGCACCGGCAGCAGGTCCTCAACCGCCTGAGGATGAGCGGGGTGATTCGGATCGGCGGTGCCGATGCCGAACAGCACCAGCCCCGCCGCCGCTATAAGAATGAGGATCGCAGTCAGGACGATCAGCAGGCGATCGTGGTGCCGCACATCGAATCGCGGCCGGGCGCCCGCCGGGGCGCGCGCGGACCCGTTCTTACTCCTGCTGACATTCGCGGCATCCGCGTGGTCAGCCGTCTCATTCGCCCCCATGGCTGAATTGTGACTGATCTATCGCTCTCTCACCAGAACTCACGCCACTCACACCTCGGCAACCCAGCACCCCCGGCCCGTATGCTCCCGACCATGAGCGATGCCCAGAACGGCACCCAGAACACCCGCTACACCCACGGGCACTCCCCCGCCGTCCTCGCCAGTCACGCTCACCGCACCGCCGCCGATTCCGCCGCTTATCTTCTCCCCCGTCTCCGGGCGGGCCTCGATCTGCTCGACGTCGGCTGCGGCCCCGCGACCATCACCGCCGATCTCGCCGAGGCCGTCGCCCCCGGCCGCGTCGTCGCACTCGACGGCGCCCCCGCCGCGCTCGAGGCGGCGCGGGCGACTCTTCAGGCACGGGGGCTGACGGATGCCGTCGAGCCGGTCGACGGCGATGTGCACGCCCTGCCTTTCGCGGACGCCTCCTTCGACGTCGTCCACGCCCACCAGGTGCTCCAGCACGTGGCCGAACCCGTGGCCGCGCTGCGCGAGATGCACCGGGCGGTACGTCCGGGCGGGCTCGTGGCGGCGCGCGACGCCGTGTACTCGGCCAAGGCCTGGTACCCGCAGCCGCCCGCCCTGGAGCGCTGGCGCCAGATCTACATGGCGACGGCGCGGGCCAATGGCGGCGAGCCCGACGCCGGCAGTCGCCTGCTGTCCTGGTTCCGCACCGCTGGATTCAGCGATGTGGAGGCCTCGACATCGACGTGGTGCTATGCGACGCCGGAACTGCGGTCCTGGTGGGGCGGGACCTGGGCGGAGCGCTGCCGCTCCTCATTCGGCCCGCAAGCGGTCGAGTTGGGACTGACCACCCCGGCCGAGTTGGAGGAGATGGCCGGCGCGTGGCACGAGTGGGCCGAGGCGGACGACGGCTGGTTCGTCGTCGTCCACGGCGAGATCCTCGCCCGCCGATAGCACCGATAGCGGGCCGCGCAACCTGCGCCCCGACGCGTGCCTCCCCCGGCACACACACCCCACTGCACGCGCCCCGACGAAGCAGACATTGTCGAACGAGATCGACGGTGGCGCCGTCATCTCGTCCGAAAATGTCTGCCTCGTCGAAGACTCACGAAGGTCACGCAGCCGGGTAACTGGCGTCGTCAACCGGTTCGAGCCATTCGTTGGACGTGTTATCGCCCGGAACCGCGAGCGCGATGTGAGAGAACCAGGAATCGGCTTTGGCGCCGTGCCAGTGCTTGACGCCGGCCCGCGTGAACACGACGTCACCGGGATTCAGCGAGATGGCGTCCTTGCCCTCCTCCTGATACCAGCCGGAGCCCGCCGTGCAGATGAGCACCTGACCACCGCCGCTGGTGGCATGGTGGATGTGCCAGTTATTGCGGCATCCCGGCTCGAAGGTCACGTTGTGCACCCCGACGGCGCACTCGGGATCGGCCACCAGATTCTTCAGGAAGCTCTTCCCGGTGAAGTACTGGGCGAAGGCGGTATTGGGCTCGCCCTTGCCGAATACGTTCGCGACCATGAAGAGGGACTCATCGGTCGTTGAGGTCATGACTGCTCCTTCGAAAGACGGTTACCGACTGCCAGATCAGATTAGGTGCGGCGCCGCCGGGAGGCCAGGTTGGGGCCGGATTGAGGGGCCCAGGTTGGAGCCGGATTGAGGGGTTGAGGCCGGGCCCCGCCGGACTTCCCCTCACTCCTGATGCCGCAGACGCCGCCAGATTCTGCGCGCCGCCTCCGCGCCGGCCCGGGACGCGCCAAGAGTCGAGGCGCTGGCCCCGTACCCGACCAGCAGCACGCGCGGATCCTTAGCCACGCCGGTGCGCCCCTCCAGACGAATTCCCGCTTCATACCGATGACCGCCATCGACCGGGGCATCAACAGAGGCCGCGCCCTCCCGGTCGCGCAAGCGCAGGGGCTCCAGGTGCGTCAGCGGCGCCCTGAAGCCCGTATTCCAGAAGATGGTGTCGACCTCGACCCAGGTGGGCTCAGGATAAGGATTCCAGGAGTCCGGAACCGCCAGCCCTCCACCCGTGATCGCATCGGCCCCCAACCCGTCGGGATGATCACCGGTGGCCGCGGGAGAGAAGCGCACCGCGCGCTCGCCGATGAGATTGATCATCCCCTTGGAGACGAGGATCCCCCGCTCAACGCCGTCGACATGCCTGGCCAGAGTGGGGGCGCCCGTGGACCGCACGACGCTCTCCGGGAACGGCCCGACGGTGCGCGCGCTGACCGCCCGCTCCATCGCGGCACCCCAGATGTCATCGAGACCGGTGGTGAAACTGGGCGGACGTCGCGTGGCCCACGTCACTGCGGCGGCATAGGGGGCGACCTCCAGGAGCATCTGCACTGCGGTGAGCCCACCGCCGACGACGAGCACGCGCTGCCCGGCCAGCTCCTCGGCCCGGCGGTAGGTGGCGGTGTGGAGCTGCTGGCCGGCGAAACGGTCCTTCCCCGGAATGTGCGGGATGTAGGGATGGTTCCAGGTGCCGGTCGCGGAGACGACCATGCGCGCCAGCCAGGTGCGCCGCCCCTCCCGCGTGCGGGCCTCGACCGCCAGAAGAGTGTCACGGCGCACGGGATCATGCCGGCGGCTCATGCGAGTACGGCCGCTGCGGGCCGCGGTCCCCACGGCCGCGTGAACGCCCCCGGTGGACAGCGGAGGCGAGGCAAGCTCCGTGGATCGCACCGCGGTGACATGCACCGGACGCAGGACGCGCAGCCCGCGCGCCTCCTCATAGCGTCGGTAGTACCCGGGGACGGCGATGTTGCTGGGCGATCCCTCATCCAGATCATTGGCGGGGAACTGGGGCAGATCGGCGATCCGATGCGCCCGACCGATCGTCAGGGAGTCCCAGCGGTGGCGCCAGGCGCCCCCGGGACCCTCCTCGGCGTCGAGCACGAGCAGCTCCCGTCCCGGAATCAGCCCACGGCGGGCGAGCTCGCCCGCCACGGCCAGCCCGGCCTGACCCGCCCCGATGACGATGACGTCGACAACCTCGCTGACTTCACTGACCTCTCTGATGTCGCTGGCGTCGCTGACGCCGGCAGCACTCCCAGCTCTCCCAGCGCCCCCGGCACTGCCGGCATCGGCGGCGGTCGCATCGGTCATGCCGCTGACACTACTGGCGTCTGTGGTGCGCTGGTCGGTCTCCGCGGGGTTCACATCACCATCATGCGCTATCACTCCGAGCTCTTCCCCATTGAAGTCCTATCGAGTCGGCGCGCATTCGCTCCCCTGCTCACAGTCCGGATCAGGGACCACGAGCTCCTGGGAGCATCTGAGCCTCTGGACCTCTGAGCTCCCCGCCATGCACAACAACGACACCCCGGCCCCGAGTCGCCGAGAACGCTGTTGATCTGGCAATCTGCGCCTGTGCTCTCCTCTCCAAGCGTCGTCGCGACGCGGGCCCTGACGGTGCGCTCCGTCCTAGACGGCCCGCTCGCCCGACGTCGCCGTATCGACGCGGCGCGGATCCGCGAGCTGGCAGGCGTGACGCGGTGCGGGGACCTGGGAGTCAGACAGGTGGTCGAGCTGCCCGCGCTCGCCGATCTCGCCACGACGACGGCGTCGCAACTGCGTCTGCCCGACGGCGCCGGCTGGAGAATCGGTCAGGCGCTCGGACACGCCATCGAGCAGGGCGTGCGCCTGTGGCTGTGCGAGGTGGCCGCCGAGGCGGTACCGCTGATCGCCCGCGCCATCGGCGACGACCTCATTCACATCGTCTCCCTGCCCGAGGCCGAGCCGGAGAACAAGCCCGACGTTCCGGCCACGGCCTCGCCCGCGCCCGATGGCACCGTCGTCATCGCCCTGAGCCCTCTCGCACTCCTCATGGCGCTGACCGACGGCGACGACGACTCGCGCCGCTACCTGCGCACCGTGCTCGCGGGCGTGGACACCCTGCGCTGCTCGTCCCGGGCGATCGTGGCGCTGCAGCGCAGCGGTGTCGAGGTGGTACCGCGCTCGCGAGCGCTGCGGCTGCTGTGGAACCCCGTGGCCCTGGCCTATCTCTTGGTGTTCGTGTACTCGTCCCTGCGGGCCATCCCGGTGGCCTTCGTCCCCGGCTTCCACGGCCAGGTGTGGGTGCTGTGGACGATCGATATCCTCACCGCCATTCCCTACACATGGGGACTGGTGGAGATGGTGGCCGGCCGTCGCATCCGCTACCGGCTCCTCGGGCTGGCGACCACGCTCGTCAGCTTCTTGGCCCCTTACGTCTACTTCTGGATCACGGGGCGCGACTACCCGCCATGGGTGATCACGGTCGTCATGGCGATGATCGTGGGCAGCGCCGGCCTGGAGGCGCTGCGCTGGTGGCGCGAGCGGCTGATCGTTCAGGGCTTGGCGGAGGCCTCCGACGACTGGGACGACTGAGGGCTCTGAGGCGCCTCCCCCTGGACGGAGCGCAGCACGCCGACGCCTACGAGCCAGAGTCCGCTTCCGACCGATAGAACCGCGGCCACCTGCGGGCGCACGGGGTGCACGACGAGGAGCCAGGCGGTGGCTGCGATCCATACGCCCACCGCGGTGACATTGAGCGCGCGGAAGCGCTTCACGCGGACCGGATGGACGTAGTGGGTCGGTACGAGGGTGAGGATGGTCATGAGGATGGTCGCCGCGATATTGATCCAGGCCGGGGTCTGGAGCACCCACACCATGACGGCCACGATGTTCCATGCTGCGGGGAAGCCGACGAAGTAGTTGTCATTCGACTTCTCGCCCTCGTTGGCGTAGCAGAACATTGCGGAGACCAGGATCACGACGAGCAGGGTGCTGGCGACCGGCTTCGGCCCCATCGGAACCCAGAGGTACATGAACAGCGCTGGAATGAAGGTCCACGTGAGGTAGTCGATGACGATGTCGACGACGCTGCCGTCGAACCACGGAATGACCTCCTTGACGCGGGCGCTGCGGGCGAAGGTGCCGTCAATGCCGTCGATCACGAGAGCGATGGCGAGCCACACCCACATCCAGCCGATCTCGTTGTGGACCATGGAGAGCACCGCCAGGGTCGCGAAGACCAGTCCCGACATGGTGAATGCGTGCACGGCCCAGGCGAGCAGGCGCGACATGCGGGCCTCGGCGGGAGGGCCGGAGGGAGATTCCGAGGAGACGGAGACGGATTCGGCGGGCGTGGGAGGTATGGGAGGCACGATCAACCTTCTCAAGATGTGATGGGGATTTACCGTAGGTGACGAGTTCTCCGATGCCGACGCCTCCCCCGTGAAGGGGAGCCGTACCCGGAGCCGGTCTGCGGGATTCGATCCCACACCCTAAGCATATTCACAGCCTCGCCGCTCCTTCACCGAGATCGGTCCCAGTCCGCATCGAGATCGGTCGCACTCCGCGCCGAGATCGGTCCGCTTCCGCCGCGAGATCGGTCGCACTCCGCGCCGAGATCGGTCCCACTCCGCGCCGAAATCGGTCCGGTTCCGCATCGAGATCGGTCCCACTCCCCCAATTGCCGACGGCGGACAGATCTCACCCGCCGCGCTGCGGCTGTCGTCGGTCACGCAGGTCGTTCGATGAACAGCACGTCGAGTTCACGCGCCGACGCCATAAGCCGCTTCTCCCGCGTCCACATCAGAGAACCGGCCGTGCTCAGGACTGACGCCAGCAGATGGGCATCCACTGCAGAAAGACCTTTCCCCCATAGCCGACGCTTCTCGACCAACCAACGCACGTCGCCGTCGCCAACAGGCCGAAACCTCTTCATATCGTCAAGCGCCCCCGGGAACTCTCGCCGCTTCGTCCTGTTCAAGGATGGCGGCGAGTACCGGTTCTCGCGCATGAAGGTGATCGATCCAGACGTTGGTGTCGACGAGGATCACACGTGCGCATTCCGGTGGCGCGGCGCCGCCTGGGCATGAGGATCCGCACCTCCAAGAGCGGCGAGCCTACGGGCGCTCTCGACTCGAACAAGCACCTTCATCGCCTCACGGAGCAAGGCGGAACGCTCCTCGATCCCCGTCAAAGCAGCAGCCTTGTCAACAAGCTCGTCATCCAGTGTGACCGTCGTGCGCACAGCATCCCCCTACACCAAACAGCACATCATGATGTCGTTCATGATGCTGAGCATCAAGCCAATGGCCGCGGCAGCTCCGACCGATCTCGACGCGGAACTCGACCGATCTCGGCAGTAGCCGCAGCAGCCGGGGCGGCCGTGTCGGGGGCGGCCGTCGCAACCGTTCAGGGGCCCTGGTTATCCTCGGTGGGCCAGCCGTTCTCCGTGCAGCCGCCATCGCGGGTGCGACTCTGCTGCGCCATGGTGGGCGCCTTGAGGCCGGCGCCGGCGCAGTACTCGTGCTCATGCCCGAGGAAATGCCCGACCTCGTGATTGATCACATAGACGTGATAGGCGTCGAGGCTGGAGAAGGTGGGGCTGCCGTAGGTCCAGCGGTCAGAGTTGAGGACGACGTTCTCCTCGCTGCGGCAGTTCCACATGCTGGCCGTCTCCAGCGGGGAGCACAGCGCATCCGCCGTTGGCGGCGTGGCGATGGACAGGACGAAGTCCGCCGAGTCCGGGTCGCTGACCTGCTCGAAGGAGACCCCCTCGGCAGTACGCCAACCGCGGTCGTCATTGAGAACGCTCTCGACCGCGGAGGCAGCGGCGGCCGCATCGACATCGGTGCCGTTCTCAGCCCGGAGAACGTAGTGGTAAACCGTGTCGGCACCCGGCCGGGACGGGGCCACCGGGTCGGCGACCGTCCAGGTGTCGTCCCCGACGGCGTCGCTGTGGGCGAAGCCTTGATCATCAACCCGCGGTGCGGGGGTCTGCGACGGCCCGGTGCCGGCCTCGGCATCCGACTCGGCGGACGCCGGGGCCTCGGCGTCCGCAGCCAGCTCCTGCCCCGGAGTGGACGCGGGGACCGCCTGGTCGCCCGCACCACGGCCGGCCCACATGCGCGCGCCCAGGCCGACGAGCGCGACGACGGCGACGAGAATGACGAGAGCGCGAATTAGCTTCCACGGCTCGGTCAGCACGAGACGACGACGCCGGCGCGCACCTCCGCCAGACATACGGGTGGTGGTGCGAGCTTCTGAATCCGCTGAATCCGTGCGATAGCGGCCGGTCGATGCCGACGACGAGCGGACGGGCCGCCGCGGCGACCGCGAGGACGACGGGCACATGACTTCATAGTAGGCACAGGTCCGCCGCAGACGACCGCTGCGATGAGCCGCCCCAGCCGCCCTCCCCGTTCACCGAGATCGGTCGAACTCCGCGCCGAAATCGGTCGCATTCCGCCGCGAGATCGGTCGAACTCCGGCTCGAGATCGGTCGTAATCCGCACCGAGATCGGTCCGGTTCCGCAGCGAATCCGTGACATTGCCCCCAGCCCTGTATGAGTGAGAGCTGGGACTCGGGCGGCAGGAAGAATCACGAGCGCGCCACCGCCAGCAGACAGAAAGAGCAGCCCCGTATACCGGTCGTGCCTCTGCTCCGAAGACAAGGCTCTGACAATGCGCACTGGACGGAGCCGCAGTAGCACCCGCCCCGTCATCGTCCTCCTCACGTGGTGGAAAGGTGAGGCCGCATGAGCGTCGCCTGTGGTTTTTGCCCAGAGCAGTCGCTCCGTCCTGGCAATCGACCTTGACCAAACCAGCAGGGCAGCCCAGCGCCCGGACCGCCGGGGGCGGACGCCGGCGGTCCGTGCGGGGCCCTACTGGTGGGGAGCCACCCGGTAGGCCCCGATAGGGCTCAGCGCATCGACGGCTCAGGATTGCCGATCCGGTCACTCTCTGACCGCGGTGACGCCGAGACCCGCTGCTGCCCCACCCGGCTCACCGGCTCAGACGAATCGTTGACGGCAGTCTGCAGCTTCTGCCAACGCCGCCGTCGGCGCCACGCGACAATCATAAGAACATCAAGGGCCAGGAGGCTGAGCAGCGAAGCCTGCGCGGCGAGCCAGAACAAAATATTGTGAGGCAGCAGCTGCTGCGGATCGAAACCGTGCTCCTCAGCGCGATTGACAGCGATCGTATCCGCCACCTCCCACAGCACGTAGAAGCAAACGACACTTATATTGAGCACCACCAGAATGGCGACAATCACCCCACGCAGTGCGACATCCTGTTGTTCCCCCATTAGTTGCACCCATCCTGAACAAATCCAGAATATCTCTTATCGGGGAGCCCTCCGACGCTAGCGTCAGCCGAATCCTTCGCCTGAGCAGCACCAACTGGCTCAACAATTGCGGACAGTGAGAAAATAGTAGCGGCGACTATCGAGATCGGGCCTTTTCTTCGGGCTTTCATCAGGTATTCCTTCCGATGCCGAGTGCACGTGACGGGATCTGATCATTCCGATGGTCGTGGCCTGAATAATAATAATGAATATTCCTCAATACCTCCTCGATGAACCTCCTTCGATTGACGCCAGTTTCACGCTATCGCGAAGTGATAGCGAACACAGGAGCATGTGCTCGACGCCCTCGCGGACGACACGCCCCAGGAGAACGCACCCCTCACCGGGCGCGCACTGATTCAAGCGGGAGCGCGGGAAGCGCGGGGAGCGCGGGAAGTGCGGGGAGCGCGGGAAGTGCGGGGAGCGCGGGAAGTGCGGGAAGTGCAAGAAGCGCGGAAGTAGTAGCCCGCGGCGAGGTCTAGTGGATCGACTTCGACGATCCACTTGGTTCAGAACCCGGCTACCTGCGCCCAGCCTTTGCCATCTCCTCTGATCGCTTCAACCGCTCCCGCATAGCCACCGCGACCGTGTCAGCAATCAACGGCAATATGCGCCTCGCCGCCGTACCGGGCAGCATCGGAGCCCGAGCGGGGGGAGGTGGGATCGGGATGATGACGCCCCCACCCCCCGAACCGCTCAGCCGAATAGCTCGGGCAGCGTCGCCTCAGCGCCCTCGCGCAGCTCGGCCAGGTCCAGCACCAGAGGCCGCCCGGCCCCGCCATCGGACAGGACATCCCCACCGGAGACGACCAGCATGTCGCCGCCGGTGGTGCCCAGACGCGCCCAGGCGACGTCCTCGGCCTCGGCCGCGGCAACGACGGCCTCCACGGCCCACTCGGGCACCGCCACCAGTGCGCGCGCCCCGGACTCGGAGAACAGGGCCGTGAAATCGTCCACGTCGTCGCGCCCCTGAAGCTGAGTCAGGTCGATGCTGGCCCCCACCCCGTGCCGCAGGACGGCGTCCACCAGGGTCTGAATGAGCCCACCGGCGGAGCAGTCGTGAGCGGCGCGCACGAGCCGCCCACCATCGGGCGCATCCGGTCCGTCGGCTTCGCTCAGGGCCACCAGTACGCGCCCGAGCGCCATCTCGGCCTCCAGGTCCACGCGCGGGGGCTGGCCGCCGAGGTGGTCGTGGACGACGCGCGCCCAGGCCGAGCCGTCGAGCTCATCACGGGTCTCCCCCAGGGCGACGATCGCCAGCCCCTCCTCGAACCAGCCCGACGGGTTGGCGCAGCGCACGTCCCCCATGACGCCGAGGACCCCGACGACGGGCGTGGGGTTGATGGAGGAGTCGATCCTGCCCTTGACCTTCCCGTGTGAGTTGTACAGGGAGACGTTGCCGCCGGTGACGGGCACACCCATCGTCTTGCAGGCGTCGGCCAGGCCGGTGATGGCCTCGACGAGCTGCCACATGGCGTCGGGGTCCTCCGGCGAGCCGAAGTTGAGGCAATCGGTGACGGCCAGGGGCCGGGCGCCCACGGTGCACACGTTTCGGTAGGACTCGGCCAGCGCCTGGGCGGCACCGGCAGCCGGGTCGAGCTTGGTGAAGCGCCCGTTGGCGTCGGTGGCGATGGCCACGCCGCGGCCGGTCTCCTCATCCACGCGGATGACGCCGGCGTCGTCGGGCTGGGCCAGGGCAGTCCCCCCGCGCACGAAGCGGTCGTACTGGTCGGTAACCCACGCGGGCGAGGCCTGGTTGGGATTGGCGACGACGGCGCGTACCTGCTCATCGAGCCCGGCGGCGGTGCCGGGCCGCTCCAGTGAGGCCGTGGTGTCCTCGTTGAGGGCGTCCTGCCAGGCGGGGCGGGCGTAGGGGCGCTCGTAGGTGGGGCCCTCGTGGGCCACGGTGCGCGGGTCGACGTCGACGATCCGCTCCCCGAAGTGGTCGATGGTCAGGCGCCCCGAGCCGTTGACCTCCCCGATGACGGAGGCTTCGACGTCCCACGTGTCGATGACCCCCATGAAGGCGTCCAGCTTGTCGGGGGCGACGACGGCCATCATGCGCTCCTGGGACTCGCTCATGAGGATCTCACCGGCCGTCAGCGAGGGGTCGCGCAGGAGGACGTTCTCGAGGTCCACGTGCATGCCGCCGTCGCCGTTGGAGGCGAGCTCGCTGGTGGCGCAGGAGATGCCGGCCGCCCCCAGGTCCTGGATGCCGAGCACGAGATCGCCCGCGAACAGGTCCAGGCAGCACTCGATGAGGACCTTCTCCATGAAGGGGTCGCCCACCTGGACGCTGGGGCGCTTGGCGGGCATGCCGTCCTCGAAGGACTCCGAGGCCAGGATGGAGGCCCCGCCGATGCCGTCCCCGCCGGTGCGAGCGCCGAAGAGCACCACCTTGTTGCCTGTCCCGCTCGCGTTGGCCAGGTGAATGTCGTCGTGGCACAGCACGCCCACGCACAGGGCATTGACCAGCGGATTCTCCTGGTAGGACGGGTCGAACTCGGTCTCGCCGCCGATGTTGGGCAGGCCCAGGCAGTTGCCGTAGCCGCCCACTCCGGCCACGACGCCGTGGACCACGCGAGCGGTGTCCGGGTGCTCGGGCGCGCCAAAGCGCAGCTGGTCCATGACGGCCACGGGCCGCGCGCCCATGGAGATGATGTCGCGCACGATCCCGCCCACACCGGTGGCAGCGCCCTGGTAGGGCTCGACATAACTGGGGTGGTTGTGGGACTCGACCTTGTAGGTGACCGCCCAGCCGTCCCCGATGTCGACGACGCCGGCGTTCTCGCCCATGCCCACCAGCAGGTGCTCGCGCATCTCGGGGGTGGTCTTCTCCCCGAACTGGCGCAGGTGGATCTTGGAGGACTTGTAGGAGCAGTGCTCGGACCACATGACGGAGTACATGGCGAGTTCGGCGCTGGTGGGACGACGACCCAGCAAGCTCTTGATGGAGGCGTACTCGTCGTCCTTGAGCCCGAGCTCGGCATAGGGCATCTCACGCTCGGGGGTGGCGGCGGCGTCGGCGACGGTATCTGGATGCTCGACGGGCCGGGGCCGGCCGGCGCTACCTGTGCTGCCAGCACTGTCGGCAGAGCTCGCGGATGTCGTGGGCGCGGTGGGCTCGACGGCCATGGATGCTCCTGAGTGGGTGCGGAGTGGGACCATGCGCGAGGATACCCGGGCCGAGGACGCGGGGCACCGTCGGCCCGGCACGACTCATCCGGCGATGCATCGCGCAGATCGCGCAGACGGCGCAGACGGCATAGAGGCCACAGACGGCACGGGCGCCCCGAAACACAGCAATGGCGCGTACCCGCACAGGCATTCCGCTGCGGGCACGCGCCATTACCATCGAATTATCACCGGTCAGGCCCGTCAGGCTCAGCAATCCCAGAGAGCCAGGCCAGGGGCCGACAACAACATCTTGCTTGCTGGGATTAATGAGCTTACTGGAGCGAGCCGTCCTTGTTGACGAGGATCATGATGAACTCGACGAGGGCCCAGATGCTGTTCACGATGGCAATCAGCCACACGAGGAGCATCCCGCCGGCGAAGCCACCGGCCTGGGAGTCAGAAATCTGGCGACCAGAAGCTGCAGCGTCCATCGCCGTATTCATCGTCGTGGCAACGAAAACGATCGACAAGATAATGACCGCGGCCGCAAGCACAATGTGCCCGACCGCGCGGCCCTTCTGGCCGAGGTAGAAGTTGTGGGCGCCAATTCCGCCGAGGAAGAAGGCCAGCAGCGCTGCGGTTACCTTGGACTTGGGGGCGACGCCGGTGCCGTATCCGGGCTGGCCGTAGCCGGCGTTGGGGTAACCGGGCTGCTGACCGGGATCGGGGTATCCGGGCTGGCCGTAAGGGGATGGGGTGCTCATTCAGGTCCTCCAGTGATAGCGGGCCTCGGGAGTCGGCCCTGGGATGTCACTGCATCATTACTCCTCAAAGCACTCAACGCAAACATCGGTCGCCCTCCCCTGAGGGCAGATGTGGGCGAAGTCCTCAGATCACGCGACACACCACACTCGAAAGTGCCTCGCATCACACGCATGTGGTGCAGGATCAGCTCATGAGAAGTATCGACGTAGCCCCCCTGCCCATCCTGGAGCTCGAGAGCCACCTGGACGAGGTGGCCGGCCACCGCCTCAAGGGCAGCGTGGATGCCGCCCGCCTCCTGCTCGAAGGGCGCACCGTGTGGACGGTGACGCCGTCGACCACGGCGGGCGCCGGGCCCGCGGAGACGATCGGCCCCCTGGTGGGCTACGCACTCGGCCTGGGCGTGGACGCGCGCTGGCTCACCTTGGACGCGCCCGCGGACTTCGAGCGCGTGGCGGCGCGCCTGCACGCGGGCATCCACGGCGACCGAGGCGACGGCGGCAAACTCGGCGACAAGCAGCGGGACCTCTACGAGCACGTGCTGTCGTCGAATGCCGACAACGTCGTCGATGAGGTCCGCGAGGGCGACGTCGTCATCCTCCACGACCCGCCCACCGCCGGCCTGGCGAAAGCCTTCCGACACGCCGGCGCCACCGTCATCTGGCGCTGCCACCTGGGGGGAGGCCAGGGAGGCGAGGAGGCCGAGCGCGCCTGGGCCTTCCTCGATCGGTACCTGGAGGACGTCGACCTGGTGGTCGTCTCCCGCGAGGAGTACCGCCCGCCCTTCATCGAGCCGGAGCGCTGCACCGTCGTCAAGCCCTCGATCAACCCCGACTCCCCCAAGAACCGGGTCCTGGACCTGGACGAGGCCTGGTCCGTGGCGCGCCTGGCGGGGATCTTCGCCGGCGAGCCGCCCTTCGATGCGATCCCCTTCGTGCACGAGGACGGCCGCCCCGACGCGATCCGGCAGATGCCCTCCCTGGCCGGCGCGGGACTGCCGGTCCCGACGGGGGTGCGCACGATCGTGCAGGTGGGGCGCTGGGATCGACTCAAGGGGGCCAAGGAGCTCATCGACGCCTTCGTCTCGAATCTCGACGCCCTGCCCGACGATGCGCATCTGCTGATCGTCGGCCCGGACCCCGACCCGGGCCGCGACGACGACTCGGCCGCGGTCCTCGGCGAGGTACTGGACCGCTGGGACCTCCTGCCGGACTCGGTGGCGGGCCGGGTCCACATAGCGGCGGTGCCCACGCACGACCGGGAGATCAATGCGACGGTGGTCAACGCCGTTCAGCGCGTCGCCGACGTCGTCACCCAGCGCTCGCTCGTGGAGGCCTTCGGCCTGCCCGTGGCGGAGGCGATGTGGAAGAAGGCGGCCGTGGTGGCCTCCGCGGTCGGAGGCATCCAGGACCAGATCGCAGACGGCGTCGACGGCGCCCTGGTCGATCCGGTCGACGCGCGCGCATGGGCAGAGGCCGCAGCAGATCTGCTGCGCTTCCCGCAGAGGGCGCGCGAGATGGGAACGGCCGCACACGAGTCCGTGCGGCGCGAGTTCCTGCCCGATCGCCACCTGTGCGAGGTCGTCGGCGCCATCGATCGAGCCCTGGAGCTTCGCAAGGACTAGCCGGTCCTCGCCGATTGGTTGATGCCGCGCCACGGGGCGGCTGAATGTGCGGGGCTGCGCTGCGGAGTCTGACGATCGCGGCGGACGGGAGAGGCTCCCCTCACAGCCCACTCGAGCCCGCCCGACACCCTGACGAGATGGACATTTTGGGATGAGACCGACGGTGGCACCGTCGGTCTCATCCCAAAATGTCCATCTCGACGCATGAAGAGAAACCTCCGTCGATACTGCAGCCCCGACGACGAGACCGTTATCCACACGTTGTATCCACAGGCTTGTGCACATTGAACGCCGAGCGGCATCGCCACGCAGCTGTCGCCACTGAAACTCGATGGACAGACACATAAACCACAGTGGGTGACTTTCCAATCGACCAGCGCGCCACTCCACATCCCTCTAACTCGCAATGCCACCGCCGTCAAATCGTTGGTAGTATGCGCCGATCCGCTTGTCGGACGTAACGAGGCGAGAGAAAATCCGCTCCACAGCGCGCTTTTGCTGTTATCCAATCGTGATCTTCGGCGACTCTGCGTCAGCACACCGGCACCTCCGTCGTTCGCCGACGGCAAAGGCGTCTCTCCCCCGTTGTCCACAGTTACCCACAGCCCCGGAAGGTTCTCCACAAGGTAGGGGGCGCCATTCACAGTCATAGGCGCACCTGGCGGCAACACACCCTGACGAACGAGGGGAACGCCCGCCCCACGCGGACTGATGCCGCCCACGGACAGCACACCCCAACGCACGGGGGCGCACAGGCCCCGCAGACGTCAGGAGGCGTCGGCCTCAGCAGACCTCGGGCGTCAGGCGCCCACCAGCGAGCTGATGGCGGACTGGAAGAGCCGCAGGCCGTCCACGCCGGTGCGCGGACCCGCGGCGGAGTCGGGCCCGAAACCGGGCTCGACGGCGTGCTCGGGGTGCGGCATGAGCCCGACGACGTTTCCGCGCTCATTGCGCACACCGGCGATGTCGCGGGCGGATCCGTTGGGGTTCCAGCCGACGTACCGGAAGACGACAAGGCCCTCACCCTCGAGGCGGTCGAGCTCCTGGGGGGCGGCGATGAAGTTGCCCTCCATGTTCTTGAGCGGAACGGTGATCGCCTCGCCCTCCTCGAACAGGCCGGTCCAGGCCGTCGTCGTCGATTCGACGCGCAGGCGCTGCTCGCGGCAGACGAACTTCTGGTGGTCGTTGCGCAGGAGCGCTCCGGGCAGCAGGTGCGCCTCGGCCAGAATCTGGAAGCCGTTGCAGATGCCGAGTACGGGCATGCCCTTGCCCGCCGCCTCCACCACCTCGTTCATGACGGGGGCGAATCGGGCGATGGCGCCGCAGCGCAGATAGTCGCCATAGGAGAAGCCCCCGGGGACGACCACGGCATCGACGCCCTTGAGGTCGGCGTCCTTGTGCCACAGGGCCACGGGCTCGGCGCCGGCCAGATGCACGGCGCGAGCGGCATCGACGTCGTCGAGAGTGCCGGGGAAGGTGATGACGCCGATGCGAGTCATCGGGTCTCCTCATCGGCGCGCACGGAGACGACGTCCTCGATGATCGGGTTGGACAGGAGCGTCGAGGCGGCCTCGGCGGCAGCGGCGAGGTGGGCATCGGTGACCGGGCCGTCGACGGTCAGCTCGAAACGGCGGCCCTGGCGCACGCCGGTGAACTGGTCGAATCCGAGGCGCGGGAGACTCCCCACGACTGCCTTGCCCTGGGGGTCAAGGATCTCCGGCTTGGGCATGACCTCGACGACGATGCGTCCCATCGGTCCTCCTGGATACGGGGTGGAGAGTGCGGGGTGGAGAGCGTCCGGAACGCAGGATACCCGGTAGGCCGGCGCTGCGTCCGAGCAGCCCCGTCCGCTGGGATGGCCGGCCGCACTCCGGTATCCGGGACCAGCGCGCCCGCGCTCCGTCAGGGGCGCTCCCCGTCCGTCAGGCGTACCCGAGCCAGTCGCCGGCCAGGCGCATGGCCAGGACACCCCCGATCGCCAGAGACACCGTGCCCAGCAGCCACACCGGGCCGAGCGCTAGGGCGAGGATCGCGCACACGACTGCCGCCGCAAGCATGAATCCGCCGACGGCGCCGGCCACGCCCGCGGGAGCGTGCACGGACTGGTCGAGGGTCGAGCTGCCCATGATCGGCTTCGGCCCGGAGTCCAGCGCCACCCGCGGCGAATCCGGGCCGCTCGAACCGCCCGACCCGCTCAGGCTGCCCGGCCCTCCCCGGCGGTCCTGGCGGCCCCGCCCCCGGCCCCCGCGCTCGGCGTGCTCGGCGTGCTCGGCGGCGGGCAGTGACTGGCGTGCTGCGGCGTCATCGGAAGCGGCCAGAAGGCGTCGGGCATCGGTGACGTCGACCGTCCCCACGGTCAGGCCGGCGGCCGCGTCCAGGACGGTCGGCGTCCAGCGTTCGCCCTCTCCGCGCACCGCGGTGCCGCCGGCCCATGCCAGGTACCCGGCGGCGGAGACGAGTCCCGCCCCCATCAGGACCACGACGAGCCATGGCGGGATCCACAGGCGTCCGGCCTCGGCGTTGGTCGCCAGATTCATCGCCGACCAGGTCGCCAGGGCCAGCCCGATCAGGGCGAAGGCGATCCCCGCCAGGCGCTGTCGCCGCACGGCCACCGGCCAGGGGGTTCTCGCCCGCTGCCCCGGCGTCGGCCCGCCTGCCGCGGCACCGCGCCCCACTCCCCAGTCGACGGGGCCGCGCTCGGACGGCGGGCGCCGGTCCCGGCCCAGTGGCGGCGTCATGAGAGCACCTGCCGCAGAATGGAGGCCATCCCCAGCGCCACCAGGAGGAATCCGAAAGATCCGGCCAACAGCTGCGCCACGCGGGCGAGGGCCTCCCCCGTCGTCGTCCCGGCCAGGCGCTCGTCCGCCGCCCGTCCGATCGCGGTGGCCGCTAACGCGGCCGAGAACGGGCCGGAGGCGACATCAAGGGCAGTCAGCTCTCGTCGGCCGGTGGATTCCGGGATGGCGATGTCGGTGCCGGGGACTGTCAAAGGGACGGCGAGGTCGCGCCCGGGAGGCGCCGCCCCCTGTTGCTCGACGGAGGCGGCCCGCCCGTCCTCAGCGCTGCCGCGGGCGCGGCGCCGGGCCACGCGCGCACGATTGCGCTCCAGCCGCAGGCGGGGCGCATTGACGACGAGGGAGCGAGCCGGCACGCGCAGCGTGGCGAGCAGGCCCACGCCGACCAGCACCAGCGCGAGGCCTCCCAGGATGCCGGAGACTCCATGGGCGCCGAGCGCTGCTGCGATGGCCGCCGCAAGCGCCAACACGATGACCAGAGCAGCGACGACGAGGAGGACGACGAACCCCGGACCGGGGCGGAAAGCCCGCGCAATCTTCGGTTGCGAGGCGGTCTGGCCCATCTGATCCGCGGAGCCGGGAGAGACCATCGGAGCCTCACACCGCCAGTAGTGTGCCGGTGAGTCGCTCGTACGCCTCCAGATAGCGGGCACGGGTGCGCTCGACGACGTCCGCGGGCAGGGCGGGCGGCTCCTGCCCCGAGGAGCGGTCCCAGCCGGAGGCGGGCGAGGTGAGCCAGTCGCGCACGTACTGCTTATCGAAGGAGGGGGTGACTCTGCCGGGCATCCACTGGTCGGCGGGCCAGAAGCGAGAGGAATCCGGGGTCAGGACCTCATCGCCCAGAACGAGTTCGCCGTCCGGGCCGGCGCCGAACTCGAACTTGGTGTCGGCCAGGATGATGCCGCGCTCGCGCGCGATGTCGGCGGCGCGCGAGTACAGGTCAAGGGTGGCCTCCCGCAGCGAGGCCGCCGCCTGAGGGCCGACCATATCGGCGACCCGCTCGAAGGAGACATTCTCATCATGGTCGCCGAGTGCGGCCTTCGCGGCGGGGGTGAAGATCGGATCCGCGAGCCTTGAGGCCTCCCTGAGCCCTCCCAGCAGGGGGATGCCGCACACGGACTGGTTCTCGCGGTATTCGACCAGGCCCGAACCGGTGAGGTAGCCGCGCGCCACGCACTCGACGGGGTACATGGTCAGGCGACGGCACACCATCGCGCGGCCGGCAACAGCTGCGGGGACGTCGAGACTGACGAGGTGGTTGGGGATGATGTCGGCGAGCTGCTCGAACCACCAGGCGCTCAGAGCCGTCAGCACCTTACCCTTGTCCGGGATAGGAGTGGCCAGGATGTGGTCGTAGGCGCTGATGCGGTCCGAGGCGACGACGAGCAGCACGTCCTGTCCGGCCCGGGGGCCGTCGGGAGCGGGGGTGTAGACATCGCGGACCTTGCCGCTGGAATGGTGCGTCCAGCCGGGGATCTCGGGGGCCGGGGGCAGGGCGGAGGCGGTCATGCGTCCATCTTGCCACCGGGCGTGGGAGACATCCCGTCCCAGCACCCACGCAAGTGGTGTTTACTACGCTTCTTTGTCCCTTACTGTACGGGGAAAAGGAGCGTAGTAAGCGTCAGAGTCGCTCGACGAGGTGAGAGAGAAGCACGGTAGGCCACCGCCACGGGCGATTGGCGCGCGACCGGCCCGCGACGAGGTCAATGGCCTGATGGTCGTCCACACACCCCTTGCCCCTTGAATAACCATCACACATGAAGGCGACCACCATAGTCGGCAACGCAGGTCGAAAATACTGAATGTCACGCAAGACGATGCCCTTGGCGCCACTTCCACGCCAGTGAAAAAGTGCGCCCCAACCCCTTCCCCGCCGCCCAGCCTCCACCCGGGGAGCCGGTCGGCTCGACGTCGAGGATGATGCCGCTGCGAGGCCAGATCGTGACGCGGACAGGGCGGCCGGAAGCGCATCGGCCCAGCTGGTGGAAGTCGTCGTCGTCGAAAAAGCTGGGGCCATAGTGCGTCGCCTCCAGACTCTCCCCCGACTCGGTTCTCAAGGTGACCGTGTCGGCGAAGCCAGGATCCCTGTTGTTCACCTCCACCAGGCACTGACCCGCGTTCACGATCCTGGGCCCGTTCCCGGCGCCCCGTACTATCTGGACCAGGTTGTACCGGCCCCAGGCCCCGATCCCCAGGCTCATCACCACCAGAAGAAGGCCCTTCGCGCGTGAGGTGATGGGCCGCGCCCCCATCACCTCGGAGGCCCAACCTCCCACGACTCCCATCAAGCCGATCGCAACCCCTATCAGGTCAACGACGATCGTTCTCATGACCCCGATGACGCCGGTTGTCGGCGTCACGAACCACGCGCCGACCGCAACGATTCCGCAGACGCAGAGGACCTTGCGCACCCCGGCCCCACGCCGGTTCCGACGTTCCCGCCTGCGTCTTCTACTTCTCGCCATGCGGGTGTCCGGCGCACGGCGCTGCTTCTCAGGGTCCGTCGAAGGACCTACCGCCGAGGCGGAGCCTTCATCCACTCCTTCACAGTACCGCGGCCCGGCTCAGGCGTGCTCGATCTCGGCGATGATGTCCGTCTGCCTCCACAGGCGAACCTCCACGGGACCGCCCCCGCGGCACGCCCGCCGGATGCCCGGGCCCACCGGCCCGTCGCCCAGGTGCATATAGTCGACCCGCCGGGGGCAGGGCGGAGGCGATCATGCATCCATCTTGCCACCGGGCGTGGGAGCTCGTCCCACTGCGAGCAGGATTGGATCGGCGCCGAACCCGCGTCGGCGGCGCGAACCCTCGTCCACGACGATGCTCAAGCGCCCCTCGAGCGCCCCACCCCGGCCCGCCTCGCTCCACAGCCCTGCTCTGGTGTCCGCACGGCGCATCGACCGCGCCAAGTGTCCAAAACGGAGGAGATTAGCCCGGGCATCATGCAGCACGACACCGAAACCACCAGGTCATCGCAAGGTTTCTCGGAGATACCCGGGCTACCGAGGCTTTAATCTCCTCCATTTTGGACACATCCGACCCAACAAGCCCCGCCAATCGCCCCCATCGGCACGCCGACCCACCGAAACAACAGACTCCTCGGGAACGACACGTAGAGGCCCATGAATAAGCTTCTCAGTACCGCCGCAGGACTATATTCATTTTGATCGGCCCTTCGAGACATATCCCCGCAGGACTGGAAGGTGCCTTTCGAAAGAATTACCTGCCTCAGAGGATCAATCGACCGGAAGCTCCGGAAGTGGATGATTCAATGCATCTTCCAGAAGAGTTCTCAGCCTGATGCACAGATCAGTCCTACGGTTCTCCGCTCTTCTGCGCGTCTTGTCGGACAGGCGGCGACACCACGACGGCGAAGACACCCGTCGCTCAACATATAACTCGTTGGCAGCGACCAGGTTCGCGACCACAGCCAGATCCCTCTGGTCAACTTCGCTCTCGACAGGATCAAACTCCTCGAACAACTCAATGTTGCGATCGCACTTCTCCAGGACGACCTGACGAAAATGAGAAAAATAGAAGGCCGGCCTCCGCGCCGTTACGGCATTGCAGACCAGAACACCCCAGACCAAGGGCACGCCCATAGGCAGGATGCATAGTATTACCAGGACACAAGACCACCATACCGGCGCGGAGGGAGGATTCGCACTAACCGCAAACAGACCCACCATCAGAGGGCCCTCGATAAGCTCCCACACAAGAATCCACAGCACTACCATAAAATTCAACATCCATACACTGGACCCCACCCCGCCTCCGCGATATCCACCGACAGCAGCCGAGAATATCTGATCGCGAAAACATTCAGAAACCAGAGAGGCAACGAGGGTGAAAATTCCCACGACAATAAAGAATGAAGTGACCACCCAGCCCCACCCTACTGCACCAACAAACAGACCGGCCACAATAAAACCAACCCCGGGGAGAGCCGCAAGAGCAAGCTGAACCAACAATTTCCCCGAGAACCACGACTCTAGACCGAGGATCTTATATACGGCATTGCATAGTTTCTTTCGATGCGAGATCCCACTTTCCAAATGAGGGCCGCGACAAACTCTCTTGCGCTCATACCCGTCTTCCCGCCGCGAAATTTCGAACTCGGCAGGGAGTGAGTACGCATAGCTTTCGATCCTGGCGACACGCTGTAAAGCATAGGCGTAGCCACTGATTCCCACATTTTCACTGCCGTTGACGATCGCAGGCAGGGATGCTACGACGATATAGAAGATTACGAGGAAGATCATTAGAATCGCGTTGTCGTCATGAACCCCCTTCTGCCACAGGTAGTAGCCGTTCACAATGACGGCCTCTCCACAGGCGATGCCCAAAATGACCAGAAGGAGGCGTGTGGCATTCTCGCGATGAGCTTCGTCAATGACTCTCCTCAACCACGGCCCCCAATGCCGGTCCTGCTCTGGGATCTCACGATGACCCCACGACCGCATCGCCAGAGTCAGAGCCAGGGCGGCGAACCCTGAGACGAACGCCACCAGCGAAGCAGTATAATTATCTGCGGAGAAAACTCCATTCTTGGCCACTTCGCAAAAACCGTTCAACGAGAACTCGCCCTGCGCGTCCGTCAAAGACCAGAAACCGAAGCGTATCCATACGTAGAGGAAAGCGCACAGCAGCACCATGAACGAGGTCAAACCAATACTGAAGAAGAAGCGAGCCTCTTTTCTCGGTGCCACTTCTCGCCCCATGAACGGGCGCATCTCGCCTTTCGCCCCGTCACGCCGCTCTCTCGTGCTATTCCCAGATCCCGTGTCGCACATGCATCCACCATAACGCCGGCACCGAAACTATTCTCACGGACGGTACATGTGTGATGGTCAGGGGGCACACGCGAATTATCCTGACAATCCCCAAAGACACTTGGGACGTCGGCGAGCACGAGCAGCCTCACCGCACCAGATCCGGAGCACCGAGCGAGTTGGGCGGAGAGATCTTCGGCGTGCGCCGTCGGCGCCGTGCCGGCGCGCCCGGCCCCACTCCTCAGCGCTCGGCGGCGATGTCGGTGCGGTACTGGGCGCCGTCGAGTTCGATCCGCTCGATCGCCTCATAGGCGCGAGCGCGGGCCTCCGCCACGCTCGGCGCGAGCGCCACCACGGACAGCACGCGCCCGCCGGAGGCGACCAGTCGGCCGTCGTCATCGAGACCGGTGCCGGCATGCAGCACGTGAACATCGGGCAGGGCCTCGGCCTCCTCGATGCCGGTGATACCCCCGCCGATGGTCACGGTACCGGGGTAGCCGGGGGCGGCCAGGACGACGTCGACGGCGGCCTGCTCGGACCATGTCGGTTCGGGCGCCTCGGTGAGACGCCCGGTGGCGGCGCTGTGGAGCAGGTCGGGCAGGGAGGAGGTCAGGCGCGCCAGGACGGCCTGGGTCTCAGGGTCGCCGAAGCGCACATTGAACTCGACCACGCGCAGGCCGTTGCCGGTCAGTGCCAGCCCGCAGTAGAGCAGGCCGATAAAGGCGGTGCCGCGCCGGGCCATCTCATCGACGACGGGCTGGGCGATGTCGCGCACGACCTGCTCGGCCAGATCCTCGGGAGCCCAGGTCAGCGGCGAGTATGCGCCCATGCCGCCGGTGTTGGGGCCGGCGTCGCCGTCGGCCAGGCGCTTGAAGTCCTGGGCGGGGGCCAGCGGGCGGACGGTGGCGCCGTCGCACACGCAGAACACGGAGGCCTCCGGGCCGTCGAGGTACTCCTCGACGAGGACGGCGCTCTCGGGCGCATCGGGCTGCAGCTGCTCCCGCTCCTTGGCCAGGCAGGCCATGCCGTGGTCCATGGCGGCGGCACGGTCGGAGGTGACGACGACGCCCTTGCCGGCGGCCAGGCCGTCGTCCTTGACCACGTATGGCGCTCCGAAGCGGTCAAGGGCCGCCGACAGTTCCCCCTCCGTGGTGCACGCGACCGCCTCGGCGGTGGGCACGCCCGCGGCCGACATGACGTCCTTGGCAAAGGCCTTGGAGCCCTCGAGGCGGGCGGCCTCGGCTCCGGGGCCGAAGACGGGGATGCCGGCCTCGCGCACAGCGTCGGCCACGCCCGCCACGAGCGGAGCCTCCGGGCCGACGACGACGAGGTCGGCCTCCATCTGAGTGGCGAGCTCGACGACCTCCACGGGACTGGCCGGGTCGATGGCGAGATTGGTGGCGATCGAGGCGGTCCCCGGGTTACCGGGAGCGACGACAAGTTCACTGGTGGCTGGGGCGGAGGCGAGGCAACGAGCCAAGGCGTGCTCTCGCGCGCCTGCACCGAGAAGCAAGATCTTCACGCCTCAACCCTACCGGGATGTCCCTCTACATGCGCTCTCAGCAGTTTTACACGTTTCATGCAGCGACCTCACCGAGATCAGCCGACTCCCACGCCGAGATCGGTCGATCTCCGGCTCGAGATCGGTCCGTTTCCGCACCGAGATCGGTTCAGTGGCGGGCCGGAATTGGGCAACCGCATCGCCGCCCCAGCATCACCGCCAACCTCACCCTATTGTCCATGCAATCTTATCGCCAGCAGAATTACGAAGTTCAAGGAAAGCGTCATCCGATAGCTCTCCCGTTACGAATGCAACTTTTCTCTTCACGCATTGATCCTCCTTAAGGACATTCACCCACTCCCCGTCATCATCAGCATCGCTGACCAACTGACTCGGCGTGACGCTATGATCACTGCCGTCCCAATGAAATAAGATTCTATCCACATACATTTCACGCTGAGAGGAAGCAGAGGCATTGGACGCCCTCGTATCCCTTCCTCCACACATTTCCAACACATACGCATGCCTTCTCGGATTCGCATCGGAATCGCTTAGATCATAGGTCTCCACACGCACGAAAGTCCCATTGCTGAGCGTCACCGACTGCCCCAACGGAACAGTGGTATCCACGACGTCCGCCATGCGCAGCCAGTAGGAGAATCCGTAGCCGCCGACCAGCAGCAAGGGGACCAGGAAGACCGCACGTCTCACGACGCGCTGCCTGCGCTCCCGCTCAAGCCTCTGCTCCCCCGCATTCATGTAATGCCGATACCAGGCATCGAAATCGCATGACAGTACGGGAACACCGGCGAGCAAGTCATCAAGTCGACGCCGTAGGCTCCGACCGCGCTTGAAGAACTTGGGATTGACCGTTACTTGCCGCCCTGAGCGGTCCACGAGGCGATAACCGCCATAAGAATCGCGCAGCGCATACTCAAGATGATCCGCATCCACCACCCGCGGCGCTCGGTAGTTCGCAGCATCCCGCGCCACCCATGTGGCCAAACGCCCATCCTTGATCGCCACTCGGTGCGGAAGGCAATCCCATCGAAGATGGCTGCTGCTCGGCGCCTCCATACTGCGCCACCCCGGGGACACCAGCCCCGGCCGGCGGGGAGGCCTGAGATCCTCCACCAGATGCGGGTATCCCTCCTCAGGAGACATCAGCGGATCGGCGATGAAGTGGATCGTGTCCAAAAGTTGCAGATAAGCGTAGCGAACCTCATCCAAGCCGACGTCCATCCGGTCCTCAATACCATGCAAGCGAATCGACACATGATGAGGCTTATTCATAGGGGTGTTTAGGGTGTTTTGTTGGTAATAGCGTGTCGCTAAGCAGGGTGGCGGCTTGCTCTTGA
>ERZ773004.203-NODE-203-length-40054-cov-6.074277_pt1 | contig 40054 bp, 33 predicted proteins | sample MGYA00580667_ERZ773004 | MGnify/ENA primary metagenome ERZ773004 (study PRJEB29015, sample SAMEA2737963) | human oral metagenome | biome: human oral; feature: human-associated habitat; material: dental | place: China | collected 2123 ... | reverse complement strand
AAATGAACAATGTCGAGCTTGCTCGGACATTGTCATGGCGAGAAAACGCACTTTTCAAGGAACGAGAAAAGAAGAGATAAACGCTGCAAGTTTCTTTCTCACCACTTCTATATCATGCTCCCTATTATCCCTCTTTAAGCGTTTCGTTGTACCAAAATCGCTATAACGCAGAATGATAAGCTTTATGCCATGCTTTGGCAACTCCGTTCTTCGTCTCTCATCATACAAACGCCTTTGCTCTCCCCTAGACACGCCACTTACCGTTTTCTTATTATCGAAGAATGGTGTCGACTCAGTATGTTGACTTTCATAATACTCTATCACAAGGTTCAAACCCTCATAATAGGCGTCAACAGGCAGCTTTCTCCCAGTATCGCCCAACAAAAACTCAAAACAATACTGTTGCAATGCTTCCATTTTTAGCACTTCATTGCAGAGCCCTATTACATAATATTCGTCTGAATCAATTCTACTCGAACCCTTCTTCCTCACAGATGTGCCATTAGAAACATCAACCAAGCCCTTAGATAACAATGTATTCGCATCCATATCCGCGTTTACATCAACAAAAGTCCAATTGGTATTTTTCTGTTTTAATTCTCCGCGAGCGTAAGGTATGTCATGTAGACGGCCTTCGTTGTTAAGCTTTCTAAGAACATTTCTAATAGGCAGCCCATTTCTATGATCTTTCTTAAAGATACCTTTATCAATAAACAACCCCATAAGTTTCAATGCCGGCACCTGCCTAGGGTTGGTTCTGTCTGCAAAGTAGGCTCTCAACACGTTGTTAATTGCTTTTACACGTTCTTGCATCTCCATTAGCACACTATTATATTTAATTTGTTTTAAAGCGATATTTATCGCCTGCAAATGTACAATCTGTTTTTGATAAAAACAATAGTTTGATAGAAAACATGCAAACAAATAATCACAACACTAGTTCGGGATGATGCCATACAATAAAAAATCATACACACCAACTAACTTCTCAATTCACAAGTTCATCAGTTCACAAACTGATAAGCCCATAAACTCAAAACAACTCACATTCTTACCATCCCATAAACTCAAAAACTAACCTCCTCATAAACTCAACAATTCACAGGTTCATCACCTAATTTTGTCATCTTTTCAGCAAGATTTTTAACACAAAGAGTGCCCTTTTTCTCCACCAACCGCCCACCCTGCCGCAAAAAAACGATTCTCGCGAAGGTTCGTTTTGATGCAAAAAGGGGTAGCTTGCGAATGTTGGCAAAATGAATATTTATTTCTATAAGTCGCCATTTGCACCACTTGTTGAGCCGTTTCCCGCTAAATACAAGGCGGCTTGGTGCTAAATGCAGTGCAATGTGTGCTAAACGCAAGCTAAAAGACAGCTTCTTCGTAACAAGCATACGCACATGTTTTACCCTTCACCGCGTATGAGCAACACCCACACTCAGCACGCTCATCTTTACGTTGGGAATGCCCTTCAAGCACCCCATACAGGCGCAAAGGGTGGCTCCCGTGGTAACAACATCATCCACAAAAAGCACGTGGCAGCCCGTTTCGGGCATCTTCTGCACTAGCTTAAAGGCCTTATTAACGTTATCGGTGCGCGCCCAACGGTCTTTGTGGGTTTGCGTTTCGGTGTTCACGACACGGCGAATAAGCCGATGTTTCACCTTTAAGCCTGTGGCCTGTGCGATGCCTTGCGCCAACATCTCGCTCTGATTATAGCCTCTTTGCCGCATCCGCTGTCGTGCCAAGGGCACCGGCACGATGAAGTCGATGCCTTCGAAGAAACCTGTTGGCAGCAATTCTTTGCCCATCAGCTGTCCCAGTTCCACACCCAAGTCGGGACGATTGCCGTATTTCAGCTTGTAAAGCAAGGCACTAGCGGGCGCGGCTGCCTGATAATGCAGCAGGGCGGCGCAGCGTTCAACGGGCACAAGACCCCAAAACAGCTGTGCCATCTCGTTGTCGTAGGGGGCGACGGCGTAGTTGGTTCGAGGCAGATGAAGGTTGCAACAGGCGCACACGATGTCTTCGTGCGGTTCGAGTCGCGTACCACACACGGCGCACGAGCGGGGTGCCAGCAAGCTTACGATGCGCCCCCACAGACTAATCTTCGGCAAACTCGTCGACATCGGTTAGGCATTTGCGAATGGTTTCCATATCAAATCCACGACCTAAGGCAAACTTTATCAGCTTCATGTTCAGTTCGTAGTCGGTAGCGGCTTTCAAAGTGCGGCGCTTACTGTCTAGCAATGGGCGCAAAACGGCCGTAAAGTCTTCGGGTTCCACCTCGTCTAACACCGGCTTATACACATCGCTCGAAATGCGTTTGGCAATCAAGGCCTGTTCCACCTTGCGCCGTCCCCAGCGATTATAGGTAATCTTGTCGCGCACAAACATACGGCAAAACCGCTCGTCGTCCACATACTTGTTCGTCACAAGATAGTCAACGATACGCTGTTGCGCGTCTTCGGCAATGCCCCAACGCCACATTTTCTCGCGCATATCTCCCGTGCAATGCTCCGCCTTAGCGCAAAGGGCGGCCAAACGGGTGCATGCCTGTTCTTCTGTTATCTGCTTTTGTTTGTCTTCCATCGTTGGATATTTAGTTGATAAGTTGGTAAGTTTATGAGTTGATGAGTTGATGAGTTGACGAGTTGGTGAGTTTATAAGTTGATTAGTTAGTGAGTTTATGAGTTGATTAGTTGGTGAGTTGACAAGTTGGTGAGTTAACAAGTTGACGAGTGTTTAAGTTAAAAGGTGCAGCCATCTTTTCACCTTTTCACCATTAGGAGTTAAAGGAGTTATGGAGTTAAGGAGTTAAGCCAATTGCATTGGTGGCGTTAGCCATCTTTTCACCTTTTCACCTCTCCACCCTTTCACCTTTAAAAGGCGCAGCCATCTTTTCACCCTTTCACCTTTCCACCTTTTCACCTTTATAAGCCTTTTCACCTTTCCACCTTTAAAGATCGCCACTATGCAACCAAGCATTTGGCTTAACTCCTTAACTCCTTAACTCCTTAACTCCCTCCTTACTACTTTACTCCTTACTACTCTACTACTTTACTCCTTACTACTTTACTCCTTCACTCCTCCCCCTACCTTATCGCCGACATCATTCGTTGCTTTCCAAAGGCATCGTTTCTCGTCTCAATCGCCTGCCAACCCATATCGGCCAACATCCTTTGCATCGCCTCATGGCACAAGGGATTAATCTCGAAAAACAGCTTACCGCCACGTTTCAGCGCATGCAAGGCGTATCGGGCGATGCTTTCGTAAAACAACAGCGGATTTTCGTTGGGCACGAAAAGTGCCGAATGCGGCTCGTTCTGCAACACATTGGGCAACATCTGTTGGGCCTCGCGCTGCATGATGTAGGGCGGATTGCTAACAATCACATCCCAAAGGCCGGCATCGGGGGGCATGCAAAGGGCATCTTGCAGCGCGAACCGCACCTCCGCGCCCAGCTTTTGGGCGTTACGTGCGGCGATGTCGAGTGCCGTTTGCGAGATGTCTATGGCCGAAACGCGCCACGTGGGCAAGTCGAGAGCCAACGTTGTGGCAATACATCCGCTGCCCGTACCCACGTCTAACAACGTGGGCGACGTGCCACAGGCGGGCAAGTGGCTGCAAGACTGCACAATCCAAGCGCACAACTCCTCGGTTTCTGGCCGCGGGATAAGCACACCGTGCGCCACATCGAACGTGCGCCCAGCAAAGTCGGCGCGACCCAACACATATTGCACGGGCACGCCTTGCACCAATTTATCCATTATTTTGCGCAGTCGGTGGTCATCGTCTTGCGATAATTGTGTAACTTTGCCTGCGTAAACATCGGCCAACGACAATCCAAAGCCGACGTCAAGCACCATCCTTACAATGGCCTTGGCCTCGCCTTCATCGTAAAGGGGCAACAAACGGCGCCACAATTCGGGGTAGGTCATGGCTGCAAAAATAAGAAAAAAATGGATAAAAGCAATGTGAACGACACGGAAAAATGGTTGCCGCAAGCCGAAAACACCCCGTCGACACCCGACAACATGGGACTAACAACGACACAAGCGCACGCCACCGCCACCCAAACAACTGACGAACGCTACATGCGCCGATGCTTACAACTGGCTCGTTGCGGACTGCTGGGAGCCAAACCCAATCCGATGGTGGGGGCGGTAGTGGTGCATAACGACCGCATTATCGGCGAAGGCTATCACATTCACTGCGGCGAAGGCCATGCAGAAGTAAACGCTTTTGCGGCTATTAGGCCCGAAGACGAACCTTTTCTGCCCCACTCCACGCTTTATGTAAGCCTCGAACCATGTTCGCATTACGGCAAAACGCCACCCTGTGCCGACCTTATCATCCGCAAAGGCGTGGCGCGTGTGGTGGTGGGATGTGTCGACCCCTTTTCTAAAGTGCAGGGGCGAGGCATCGAAAAGTTACGTCAAGCAGGTATCGAAGTGGTTGTGGGCGTACTCGAAAAAGCGTGTTTGGCACTTAATCGCCGTTTCATCGTGTTCCAACGCGAGCAACGTCCGTACGTAATCATGAAGTGGGCGCAAACGGCCAACGGCTTTATCGACGACCATTTCCACGCCTTGGCCATCTCTACGCCCTTCACCCAAATGCTGTCGCATAAGCTTAGGGCAGAGTGCGATGCCATTTTGGTGGGCAAAAACACCGACGAACGCGAACATCCCGCACTAAATACGCGCCATTGGTGGGGCGAAAACCCGCGCCGCCTGGTGCTGCATCGGCATCAGCCCATCACGCAATTGCTGGCACAGCTGTACCAAGATAACGTGCAAACGCTCATCGTTGAGGGTGGTGCCATTGTGCATCAAGCCTTTATCGATGCCAATTGTTGCGACGAGATACATCGCGAAACGGCCCCTTTCACGGTATTCGATGGCACTAGGGCCGTAGCCATTCCGCCTAAATTCCAGCTGATAAAGCAAGAAACATACGATGGCAATGTGCTAGAAGAGTTTGTTAGTGAATACGCTAGCTTATAATGCGGTGAGGTGACAAGCTTTTATGGTTCAATTTGGTGAAGTACTAACTTTCTTGTTCGTCAACTAGTAGCTCTTCCGTTTCCAATCACTTTGCGATTTATAGTCCATTAAATCTCTATCTACGGCAAACGGCAGGATGTGTTATTGACGAAACAAACAAACGAAGAACAGAACAATCTGCCTGAAACACAATCCCAAATGCAAGTTATTGTCAAACAAAATACAATTCTATTCCATAAAAAAACAGACTTGTAAGTTAACACTTTATTAAGAAAAATGCCTATCTTTGTAAACCATACGTTCGGGGTTTTAATTAGTAATACGCCAACTTGGTAACTCATAAACAGATAAACTTACAAGCCTTTGGCTTAACTCCACCATCCCTTTAACGTCTCAAATTAACTCAAACGATATGAAACAAAGAATTTCTTTATGGCTTATGCTCCTTATATTGCCATTTGTATTAGGCACTTCGTGCAAAGAAGAGGTCGATCTCCAAAGCATTAGATACGAAGGAAGAATAACCGCCTTGACAAGCGAGGACCTTTCTTATAACAGGTACAATATTATTAGGATAACGCAAGCGACATCCAATAAAGGCGTGCCTGTGGGGAAAACCATTGGCTTTATAGACAGAGAGTTTGGCAAAAAGATGGAAGTGGGAAACATCCTTTACTTTCGTGTAGAAAGCTTTCACGAGGACCGTTCGTCTGGCATAGAACACGCAGAATACCATTTAAGGCCCGACTATTATGGCGAAATCATACTCGAAGACGATTAAAATCCATAACTTTACCCTAGATGAGAAACGCCTTTACCATACGTCTTAAACGGCTAACTTTGTGCGCTGCGCTTTCTGCTTGTACATTATCGCCATGCCTTGCACAAACAGCGCGCCCTCTAAATCTGGGCCAAGACGGCATGCTTACAGACTCGATGTTGCGCCTACAAACACCCCGCTATCAGGTTATATCCGCCAAAGACGACATCAAGCTGCATTGGACGGGCAAGACTTTCAGCCCTCCGAAAGGCTGCGAGGGGGATAGGTACTTGGTTACCTCATCGTTGGAAAAGGTGGACAACAAACTCTTCACCCACCCACTGGCCATTATAATAAAGGGCATTGAGGTGAGCAATAACGGCGGTGGGCAGGAACAGATGACCATCCTTGCCGTGAAATCAGCAGACAAAGGGTGGGAAATCAGCCTCTCTAATACAGGGTGGTTCATGCTAAAAGAATATATCGGACCTGCATTTGGCACAACCTTCCTCGTTGATAACTGCACCTACATCATCATTTTTACGCCCATGTGGAAAACAGAATGGAACGGATTATCAGCAGAAATCTACCGAAAGGCCTTGTATAATGACGTGGTAAAACCTTTTGTGGGCAAGCTTTTGCCATAACAACAAACTTTATTCTCGCTGTAAAGGGCGGAAAAAAGACAAATAAAAACCATTTTGCTGAGATATGAAAGGAAAAGAAATTAAAGCAATAAATTGAGCGTAGTTGATTAGCTTTGGGCAGTAAAACCAAGATAAACACTCATCATTCATGTACGAAGTACTTGACAATGCTACGATAAAGCCCGAATCTCTGCCCTATCTGCCTACGGCAAAACCTGGTTATGCCTTGAAAAGGAACGAACTCATAAATATGTGAAAGAGGAGTGGCGGAGTTATAGTCAAACAGAATTGCTTCTGGAAAATATTTGTTAGACGAATGTAAGACGTGCATAGCGTGGCATCAATACCCCCTTGCGCAGAGGAAAAGAAACCCTTTTTATTTGCTTACCATGCACCAACGGCTTTCCAAATCCATTTCTTTTTGACTATAAATAGTTTAGCTAAATGGCTTGCACGGAGTGGACGACAAGCCTTGTCTACTCACAAACTTGTGAGCCCATAAACTTCTCCCAAAGTCCCCAGCTCATAAATTCCCGAACCAACACGCTCGTCAGCTCGTTAACTTGTCAACTGGTCATCTTGGAACAATGTCAACTTTTCAGTAAGAAATTTAACATTAAAAGTGCCATTTTCCTCCACCAACCGCGAACCTTGCCGCAAAAAATCGATTCTCGCGAAGGTTTGTTTTGATGCAAAATTGGGTTAGTCTGCGAATGATGCAAAACGAATATCTATTCCAAGGGAACGCCATTTACACCAACTTTCGGGCTATTTTCTGCAAAATAGAGTGCAATATGGTGCTAAATACAATGCAATATGGTGCAAAACGTAGTGCGTTTTGATGCTAAATGCAGTGCGTTTTGGTGCAAAACGCAAGGTAAAATGGTGCAAAATACAGTGCAAAATGGTGCTAAACGCAAGGCAAAAAGCATAAAAATACGCTGCAATTGTATAAACAAAACCTTTAAGAACCATGAAATACCGGGCTAAAAAGGGCAAAATGGTCGTTAAAAAGTGGGTTTTTGGGGCCTAAAAGTAGGTTTTTGGACTACAAAAATCATGAGCTGGCAACCAATCTAGAAAGGCTAAATGGTGCAAAATGCAGTTCTTTTTCTTAAAAACAAACATATTGGAAGACGCGAAAGGTCATTTTTTGTGGCAATTTACCTACTTTTTAACCTAGATTTTCGCTAGAACGAAGTGGAATTTGGAACGGTATTGTAAAATAAATAATAACGATTTAAGATTTCGAGTTGGTGAGATTGTCTGTTTGTGAGTTAGTGGGTTTGTAAGCTGATGAGTTCTTGAGTTTGTAAGTTGATGAGTTGATGAGATTATGAGTTTGTAAGTTGAAGAGTTTACGAGTTCAAGAGTTTGTAAGTTTATGGGTTCTTGAGTTTGTTAGTTGATGAGTTGATGTATTCGGGAGTCGGGTTTTCGTGTGTTCATAAGCCGATGAGTTGTTCTGTTCTACGCATCACACACGAGAGGAATTTGCTATCTTATGTTGGCATTACAAAAGACGACAAACAGATTAGGACATGATGTTTGTCGCGTTATATGTCATTTCGCACCACATTACTTTCAGAAACATCTAAATGGACGATTGGGTTTAAACAACACACCCAAACTTTTCCTTTGACATTAACTTGCAAATCAGCATTGTTTTTACTACTTTTGTATTGCCTAATAATAACATGTAACACAGATGAAAAGGTATAAAGTGAAGGAGGTTATCAAAATGTTGGAAACAGATGGATGGGTACTCAGCACCACAAAAGGCGACCATCGACAATTTAAACACCCTACAAAGAAAGGGAAAGTAACGATAAGAGGCAAGGCTAGCGATGATTTAAGCCAATTCTTGCTAAACAGTATTTGGAAACAGGCTGGGTGGAAATAAGAAATCTTCCTGCTTTACATAACCTATGCACTAGTCAACAAACATTAAACAACAGCATTTATGAAAAAGATAAAAGTAAATATAGAATGGTACGACCACAACTTTGGCGCCAGCTTAGGCGACAATGTACCTGGTAGCGTTGTGCTTACAGCTAAGACTTACGAAGAACTGATAAAAGAAATAGCTACAACACTGCGGTTTCATATCGAGGGAATGATTGCAGATGGCGAAGACGTACCCCTATGGTTGCGTAATGGCGAATACGAATTTGAGTACCATTTAGACACGGCCGCCCTTCTTCGTTCATGCGAGCCATACGCTAGTCTTGCGGCCATATCGCGCGCCTCTGGGGTGAACGAGAGGCAATTGAGCCATTATGCTAACGGCCTTAAAAAAGCTCGCCCTCAACAAAGACAACGTATCGTTGAGGGATTACACAAGATTGGTCGCAGACTTATTGGCATTGTATAACCCCCAACACAGCGATTGCTACAAAGCTAGGGTTGTAAAGGTGAAAGGGTGAAAGGGTGAAAAAATGGCTGCGCCCTTTAAAGGTGAAAGGGTGATAAATTGTAAAGGTGAAAAGGTAAATACAACCTTACGCAGAGGAAGAGGAGCACTTTTTGTTGGTTTACGATGCACCTTATGTCGTTGCAAATCCAATTCTGTTCGACAACGCATTGACAAGTTAACCAGTTGAGGAGCTAACCAGTTGACAAGTTGATGAGCTAACCAGTTGACAAGTTGATGAGCTAACAAGTTAACAAGATTGGTGGGCGAAGCGATCTTTTCACCTTTTCACCTTTTCATTTTTTTACTATAGCACCAACCCATAAAACAACAAAGCGCCACTACCATATCTTTTGCTCGCTTGCCTACTAGCAGTAAACCAACAAAAGATATGATGGTGGCGTTTAATAAAATGTTATCGCGGTGTAGTTATCAGCATGTATTTGTTGCACCATGCCTTACAATGCACCATTAAGACACACCGCAGACTGGGTTGCTACACGCTAAACAACAAGTATTACCACTTAAACGATAGGATACGGGGGTTGATGTTGAGTGAAACAAATGCCCAGTCTTGCCAACGCTTGTAGTTTTCTGCACCGGCAACATCCATATTCTTCGTTGCCAACATGGTGGAGTAGCCAACTGTCAGTTTCACATCTTGCGTTATCTCATAGTCGAGTTGCAGGTCAACTTCTCCACCAAGGCCTTGGTCCTTGCCGTCTATCTTCACTGCATCCATGAAATAGTGTCCGTTAGCTTTCAATGCAAGCTTTTCAGTAGGCGTAAAGGTAACACCCAGCTGAATGTCTTGCAAGCCAAGGCTACGATGTTCCCTTACATAGAAGTAGTCCATTGCTCCATAGAACTTATGATGCGTGCCATAAAGGGGATCGAATGCACTATAAGTGTCTCCCTTTCCGTCTTCACCACTCAGATAATCATAGCCCAAGTTAAACTTCCATTGCTCGTTGGGCATGAAACCTGCGTTAACGCTAGCCATCCAAGCAGAAACTTTCGTGTCGCCTGTTGGACGTTTACCCATTTGATAGTAAGCAGAAGCCTGTAAGTCGAGCTTTTCGGGGCGATAAGTAACGTAGGTACCGAGGGTTTGCATGTACTTCGTATCACCCTCAGCTCCTGGTCCATACTCCCATCCTAAGTTAGAAAGCAAAGCAGAAATGCCGAATGGGTTGTCCTCATTCCCATAGTGGTACCAGAAGGTTTGCATGTGTTTGTAGGGTTGGCCAGGTGCAAACTTTGTCCCAAGCAAGTTCTCTCCACTTTGGTTGTATGCCAAGATAAGGTGTAGCTTGTGCATATCGTTCTCGTAACCCAGCTTTAAAGCATCGTGACTTCTGCCAGCTACGTTCCAATCGAGTGAACCGAAGATACGTTCGTCATCGTAAGAGAGGATTTGACGACCCAATTTAGCGAAGAAACCATCACCGAACTTGTACTGTCCCCAGGCCTCGTTCATCATGATACTTCCATCTGTTTCAATCTGACGGTACTGCCCCCAAACGCTAATCTGTTGAACAGAGAGCTTGGCACTAAGCCCGTCGCCACGTTCGAAACCAACTCCAAGCCTAGCACGCTCTTCAATGAACGATGCCGGTTGTGCGCTTTTGGGGCGCAACTCCATATAACCGTTACGATATTCAGCACGCGCGCGTACCTGTGCGTCAATGTTAATCTCGTTATCGCCTTGTGCCCACATCATGGTAGGCATGGCGAGTAGTGATAATAATGCGATAAAAGTCTTTTTCATTTCCAAAGCATTTAAGTTCTTAATTATTTTACTCCGCAAAAGTAAAAAGAAAAGAACAGACCACCAAGAAAAAAGCTAACAATTATCAAAAAAAAGGCGAAAGTTCTCACTTTCGCCCGAAATCCGCAGGTATTTCTCCCCATTTAGAGGTTTCCCATTTAATTATTTGTATATTAACCTCATGGCTTTGCAGCCACCGTTCGGCTCTTTCTATCACTTGGAAAAGCGCTTCTGTTTTGGCGTTGCGCTCCAATTTGGTTTTGCATTTCTTTTTTTGTACCCACAATATGGCGTTATAACTATCGGAATATATCACCTTATTGGTTATGCCGCGCTGCTGCATTAAGGCCAAAGCGTGAACAATGCCGAGAAATTCGCCGATGTTATTGGTGCCGTGTACTGGGCCGAAGTGGAACACGGGATAGCCCGTTTGCAGGTCGACGCCTTGGTATTCCATCGGTCCGGGGTTGCCCGAACAAGCCGCATCCACCGCCCACGCGTCGGCTTTTACCTCTGCGGGCAGCGGCAACACGGTGTCGTTGCGGTGCGATGGCGGGTTAATGAGTTGCGATGCCATGCCTACATCCTCTCTGGAACCTCGATGCCCAGCAGTTGCATGCCGTTCTTAATGGTCTTGGCCACGTTCTTTGCCAATGCCAAACGCAGTGTTTTGGCCTCGGCACTCTCGGCATTGAGGATGCTGTAATCGTGGTAGAACTGGTTGAAGTCTTTGGTCAACTCGTAGCAATAGTTGGCTATGCCACTGGGACTGTAATCTTTTCCGGCTTGTTCTACCACCGTTTCAAAGCTGTTGAGCTTTTGGATAAGCTGCACTTCTTTCTCGTTTAGGGGCAGCGTGTTGGGCAAAACGCTGGGCAGAACAATGCCTTCGGCCTCGGCTTTACGCATAATGCTGCGTATGCGAGCGTAAGTATATTGTATGAATGGGCCCGTATTGCCGTTGAAGTCGATGCTTTCTTCGGGATTGAAGAGCATGTTTTTGCGCGCATCTACTTTAAGAATAAAGTATTTTAGCGCACCCATGCCCACGATACGAGCAATCTCGTTGCGCTCGTTTTCGGTCATATCGGCAAACTTACCCAACTCTTCGCTGGTGCGGCGAGCGGCAGAAACCATCTCTTCCATCAGGTCGTCGGCATCTACCACCGTGCCTTCGCGGCTTTTCATCTTGCCGTTAGGCAGTTCCACCATGCCGTAAGAGAAGTGCACCAGCTCTTTTCCCCACTTAAATCCAAGCCTGTCGAGCAGGATGGAAAGCACTTGGAAATGGTAGTTTTGCTCGTTACCCACCACGTAAATCATCTTGTCGATGGGATAATCCTTAAAGCGGAGGTCGGCCGTTCCGATGTCTTGGGTCATGTAGACACTTGTGCCGTCGGCTCTGAGCAACAGCTTTTGGTCGAGTCCTTCATTGCTAAGGTCGGCCCAGACACTGCCGTCGGGCTTGCGGAAGAACAGCCCTTTGGCCAGTCCTTCTTCCACTTTGGCCTTGCCTTCGAGGTAGGTTTCCGACTCATAATATATCTTATCGAAGCCAACGCCCATTGCTTTGTAGGTCTCGTCGAAGCCTTGATACACCCAATCGTTCATCTTCTTCCACAGTGCGCGCACCTCTTCGTCGCCCTGTTCCCAACGCACAAGCATGTCGTGCGCCTCTTTCATCAGCGGCGAGTCTTCCTTTGCGCGTTTCTCTGCCTCTTCGTCAGTCATGCCTTCGGCCTTGAATTTGGCCGTAAGTTCAGCCAATTCGGCGCGATAATGCTGGTCGAAGGCCACGTAATAGTCGCCAATGAGGTGGTCGCCTTTCTTTCCCGTGCTTTCGGGAGTAGCGCCATTGCCCCACTTTTTCCACGCCAACATCGACTTACAGATGTGTATCCCGCGGTCGTTAACGATGTTTGTCTTCACAACGCGGTTGCCGTTGGCCTCCATTATCTGGGCCAACGACCATCCGAGGAGGTTGTTTCGCACGTGTCCGAGGTGCAAAGGCTTGTTGGTATTGGGCGAAGAATACTCCACCATCACGAGTGGCGACTGCTCGTTAACGGCCTTTTCGCCGAAACGGGGTTCGCTATCGATGCGGTTGAGCAAGCTAATCCACGCCGCTGGAGCAATGGTGAGATTAAGAAAACCCTTCACCACGTTGAAACTTTGCACCACTTTGCAGTGCTGTGCCAGATAATCGCCCAGTTGTTGGGCGGTGTCTTCGGGTTTCAGCCTCGACAATTTAAGGAAAGGGAACACCACGAGCGTGAGGTTTCCCTCAAACTCGGCCTTTGTCTTTTGCAACTGAACCATCGTTGTTGGCACGTCTTGGCCAAAACATTCTTTCACCGCTTGCACTACGGTTGCTATTATCTCGCTTTCAATATTCATGCTGTTGTATTTCGATTTTTCTGTAAGCAGATGCAAAGGTAGTGATTTTTTTTGGGTTTTAAGCAGGCTAAGGACAGCAAGTATCATTAGAAGAACTTGTTAATCAAGGAGAACTAAGCGTGCAATACGGGCATGAAGCACCCGCCCTTCTTTGATAAGAAAGGCATCAAAGGCCAGGCGTTGCGCCTGCATCGCCTGGCTATTGTTTGGCCTTTACTGGCCCCTACGCATCATTTCCACGTACTTTTGCATCTTCTCCTTAAAGGCCTTTTCAGTCATTTCTTCGCCTCCCGTGGGTTCCTTCAAGGCATGGTCTACGCTCATCGAGATTTTCTTGGCCACGAAGATGTAGTCTTTCAGTTCAGCTTCGAGTATCAATCCGCCTACATCCGTGTACAAAGGCCCAGCATCTACGGGGATATGCTTGGTAAACCAAATGGTTTGCTTGCCGTCTTTGCTTACCGCCTTCACGCATTCGTAACCCAAGATGTCTTTCTTTTCATTGGGTTTTACGTCGAAGGTATCGGGTTTCAAGGGGTCTACCAGCAAATAATGCTTACCCATCACCACCACTTTCATCACCTGCCTTTTGGTGTCTTTGTTGTAGTATGTGATGTTTTCGAGCTGATTTTTCACAAACTCGTTGGCATCAATGGTTTGTCCCATGAAGTTTATCATTTGCTTTTCCTTCGCTGCTTGCGCGCGACCTTCAACCTGTCCGCCGTCTATACACATGATGTAGTAAGCCTTAACATCGGCCACCGCACTAATCAACGCTTTGCGCATCTCGTCGGGCAGACCCGATTCTTTCATTGCATCGGGCGAATTTGCATTAACGCGCGTTTCGTATTCAACGGTTAGTTGTTGGGCGTTAACTGCGATAGGTATGGCCGCAAACAGCATTGCGGCGAGAGATAATAGGATTCTTTTCATACGTTTTATATGTTTAAGTGTTATGTAAATCTAGCGTTTGGGGTACTACTTAGAAGGTAACCATTGCCCCAACCATCACGTTTCCGGGCATGTAATGGATGTTACGAGTGCTAACGTAGTAGTTATCCACCACGCGTTCTTGCATCAGTCGTTCCCTCAGATTGAGCATGTCTTGCGCCGATGCCTTTAAGCGAATGTGCTTGTTAAGGTCGTATTCCATGCCGAAACGCAGGGCCGTATAGTCTGTTCCGCTGCCAGTTACCTTGCGCCAGCGTTGTCCCAGCCTCACCGATGCTTGCCATTTGTTAGCGATATAGCCCAATTCGCCCTCCAAACGATAATCGTTTTGGTGCGAACGCAGCAGCTTACTCTTGTCGTTTGCCCATGCTGCGGCAGCGAACAGTTCGCCATTGAACCCGCGTTTGAAGTAGCTTTTGACGTTAAGGTTGAGGTTGAGCGAACGACTATTCGACGTTTGCGCCACGCCTTGGTAGAAGAATGGCGAGCGCGCAAGGCTCAATCCGCCGTAAAGACGGAAGTTAAGCGGCGTGCTTATTAGCTTTTTCTCCATCATCGAGCCAAAGGTTAGTCCCTTTCCACCCGACACATTGCGACTGACGACATGCGAAACCAACCCATCTGCCATGCTGTAATCGTAGGCCAAGGCATTGTGGTTGTAGCTTAGCGACACCATATTAAAGAGGGTTATGCCATTAAAAAGGTTGGCATACGCCTGCATCGCCGTGAGTTCGGTGGTATGTGCGAGCGCATTTTCTATCTGCGCATAGCTCACACGCCTGAAATCGGCAATGTAAGAGCCATCGAACACCGCGCCAGCACCCATCAATTGGTACGTGCTTTTAAGCCGAAGTTCAACGTAATGCATCATACTAACACGATAGCTGATGTTGAACAACGGCGAAACGGCCATCTTTGGCGAGACACCGAACGACAAGGGGCGCGACGAATGCAGGCTGAAATGATGGAATATGCCGCCAATGCCGAACCTAAACTTACCCTGATCTTTATTCAAACTCAGCTCTGCGCCGTTGTCGTAAAAGCGATAAGGCATCTTCAAAGCAGGGTTATCCATGCCCGCGCTGTCGCCCTTTACAGTGGTAGAGAAGGTTTCTAGGCCGTGGCGCAAGGCTATCCGCAAGAAGTAATCATCGGCAAACCTACGCACATACTGTGCCGAACCCGTAAATTCAAGCCTGCGTATGTTCATTTCCGAATGCAAAGCGGGCGACTTAAAGAGCGGCGTTGGTTGCGAAGAAAAGTCGTAACGGTTGTTACTGAACAAGAAGTTAAGGTCGGCCTTGTAGCTAAACACGTTCTTCCCATGCCGATAAAGCCACACCAAAGCGTTGTTTATCGTGGCCAATCGCCCTTTCGTCTGCTCGTTAAGGCCAACGCTTTGCAGCTGTCGGTTGGTATTTCCTTCGGTCGTTCCAAAGTAACTGCGGTTGGTTAACGTCAGCTCCATGTTCTTTTGGTTGGCCAATTTGAACTTGATATTAGACAAGAAGTGGCGTTTATCTTGCAGTTCGAGTGTAGAATCGGTGTATGCCAGTCCGCCATGATAGGCGTAATGGTCGGTGCTTTTCATGCGATAACGGTCGGCTCCCACCATTCCGTTCCACAAAATCTTCATGTTTTTGCCAGGTGTCGACACCGTATTAAGCGACACCAACCCATTGTTGCGGCGGTAAACGTTCTCGCGATAGTCCAGCATCATGGCATAATCGGCAAACGTCTTGCGCATGCTAGCCATCGGGTCATCGCCCGAAAGCAGCTCGCTATACCCGCCACTGATGTTCACGATGTCGGCAGGCTGTATCAGTTTATCGCCAGTATTGTTGCCTCCCACGATGATATTGCCCATCATTCGCTTGCCCAGCAGCATGGCCGAACCCTTCGTCATCACCTTATTTAGCAGTCCGCCCTGCGCTTCGGCCTGTCCTTTAAGTCGACCGTGCATGCTCTTATTCATAGAAAGGTCCACCACCGTTTGGTTACTACTCTTGAAACCAGAGAACACATTGTACTCCGAATAGTTGTCGATAACCTTCAAGTTATCTACACCCGATGCGGGAAGGTTCTCCATCGGCGTAGACACATTGCCTTGATATAGGTCTTCGCCCTGCACCAACACCTTGCTCACGCGCTTGCCGTTTACGGTTAACGAGTTGTCTTTCTCGTCGTATCGCACGCCGGGAAGGTTGTTCACCACGTCTTTCAGCACCTTTTCGCGCCCCGTTGTAAACCTCGATACGATGTAAGTGGTGGTATCGCCGTTCACAATCATTGGGCTCGACTTCACCTCCACCTCTTTTAAGTTGATGGCCTCCGACTTCAACGTGAAGTCTACCTGCATCTTTGTGTTTCCAAAGAGAAACACTTTCTTGCTCTGCGCCACATGCCCAATGGCCTTCGCCTCCACGCGAAGGGGGCCGTTCGGCACGTTCTCCACGCGGAATTTCCCCTTTTCGTCGCACGCCAAAGCCTGCCATTGCTTATCGTCTTTATCGTAAAGGGTTATGGTACAGCGGGCGTTAGGACTGAGCGAATCTGTTAACACCGTGCCTTCAACAATGTTTTGGGCACGCACTGCCGCCGTTCCGCACAGCATCAGCAGCGCGAAAATCAGCCTTATCGCTAACCATTTGGCCCGAAAGCGGCCTGTCGTTGGCATTCTTAACATAAGCACCATTGGGGTTTTAGGTATTCGTAGATGGTTACAAAGATATGAAAAACGAACCATCCAACAACGAAAAGAATGTAAAAAAATGTTTCGCCATGCCATTAAAAAAGACGTTAAACTATCTCCATCGCCACTTACTCAGCCACCATCTGCCATCAGAACGCACCATATAAATTTTGCCCGATAGGATAAATAGCGTAACTTTGCACATTATTATATATAGTATATGGTGGGACGACAAACCCTATGCCGCACACATAGAAAGCGGACACGACGGGCTTAACCCCCAAACCAATAAACCCACACAAGGATATGGACAACATCAAGAAAGATTTTGCAGCACGCCTGCTTCAGGTTAACGCCATTAAGTTGCAACCCAACGACCCCTTTACATGGGCATCGGGCTGGAAGTCGCCTTTCTATTGCGACAATCGCCGCACGCTATCGTTCCCCCAGCTGCGCAGTTTCATCAAGCTCGAACTGGCACATGCCGTGCTCGAACACTTTCCACAAGCCGATGCTGTGGCTGGTGTTGCCACGGGGGCTATCGCCCAGGGCGCGCTAGTGGCCGATGCGCTGCAACTGCCTTTTGTGTATGTAAGGAGCAAACCCAAAGACCACGGACTGGAAAACCTGATTGAAGGCGACCTGAAAGCGGGTCAGAAGGTGGTAGTTATCGAGGATCTCATCTCCACAGGTGGTAGCAGTTTGAAGGCTGTCGAGGCTATCCGAAAGGCTGGTTGCGAAGTTGTGGGCATGGTTGCGGCCTATACTTACGGGTTCGCCGTTGCCGAAGAGGCGTTTAAAGCGGCCGACGTAAAGCTGGTAACACTTACCGATTACGAACACGTGGTGCAAAAAGCCGTTGAAACGGGATACATCGCCAAGGAAGATGTGGTGCTGTTGAACGAGTGGCGACTGAATCCTGCGGAGTGGAACCCTAAGAAATAAACAAACAACTGGCCCACAACTGGCCTCACAACACCCCACAACTAGCCCACAACAACCCCACAACAACCCCACAACAACCCCACAACCGGCCTCACCCCCAGCCCCTCTCCAAGGGGAGAGGGGAGTGAAATGCGTTGCCGCTACACTGCATAATTTTATCCCTAACACTGTAATAGCACTGCATATTACTCCCCTCTCCCCTTGGAGAGGGGCTGGGGGTGAGGCCAGTTGTGAGGTGGAACAGGTCAGTTGTGAGTTGATTGCTAGTCCTTTTCATTCATTATTTAAACCCTAACCATGTCTACATTCGAAAGTAGTATCCGACAAATACCCTATAAACAAGAGGCGGTGTTCAACATGTTGAGCGACCTCTCTAACATAGACCGCTTAAAAGACAAGTTGCCCGAAGACAAACTAGAACAGATGACCTTCGACAGCGACTCTATCTCGGTGAGCGTTAACCCCGTTGGACAGATTAAACTGCGCATCGTGGAACGCGAGGCACCTAAGTGCATCAAGTTTGAAACGGCCGAATCGCCCGTCTCTTTCAATCTCTGGATTCAGGTTGTGCCCAATGGCGACAATGCCAGCAAGATGAAACTAACCATCAAAGCCGAACTGAACCCCTTTATTAAAGGAATGTTTAAGAAACCTTTGATGGAAGGTTTGGAGAAGATTGCCGACTTGCTGCAAGTGATTAAGTATGAGTGAGAAGCCAATCCAAGGTCCACTATAAGGAGAAAAAAGCCTCACCCCCAACCCCTCTCCAAGGGGAGAGGGGCGTGAAATGCGTTGTTGCAGCATTGGCTATTGCAGGTACAAACCTAGCTATTGCGTAGCATACGCCCAATCCAACTTTATAATACAATTGTTTATTGCATCCATCAGCCTTACAACCGCATTGCATACCACTCCCCTCTCCCCTTGGAGAGGGGCTGGGGGTGAGGCTTTTTTTAGTCGTCCGCTTATGCCCAAACCAAAGTTCCCCCCATTGCTCATCGCCATGCTTTTGCCCTTGGCTTGCGCCCTATTAAGCTCGTGCGGAAAGGTAGAGAACGAGTTTTCGGACCGCCGCGCCTACTTTATCTTTGATAATCAGGTGCAAAACAACGCCGTGTTGGCATCGGCCATGTCGCCCCACAGCAACGTTTTCGTAACCGTGAGCATGCAGACGCGCTACTCTGGACAAAACAGCTACGTTGAATTCAATTTCGTTGCAGGTGGCGACGGAGCACAACAAGCATCGAAGGCCACAGCCGTTGACCAAAACCGAGGGGTGGTTTTGGGCATCAACAACGGACTGATACTGGGCTATGGCCTGCTGTCAGACCCGCCCGTGTTCTATGCCTACGACCTGCAATGCCCCAATTGCTACTCGTCTACCGCCGTTCCGCGCCGCAGTTATCCGCTAACATTGCAGGCAAACGGGTTCGCAACCTGCGCCAACTGCCGTCGCAAGTACAACCTTTCAACGGGTGGAAACGTGGCCGAGGGCGCACAAGGCAACAAACTGATACGCTATCGCGCATCTACAACTGGGCCGTATGGCTTGTTGGTTGTGAACTGATGGAGAATGAAATATTGTGTTCATGGGCATTAAAACAATAAAATCAAACAGCACTTAATTAGTTCTTGCCGAAAAAGATAATATATTTTAGGTATTTAAGAGTGTTTTTATACCTGAAAATACCTTTTTTTGAGTATTTCATATCTACAGATAAACGTCTAACTTTGCAGTGTTAGTTTACATTAAAGTTTAATCGTAAAAATGCTCTAGTTATGAAAACTTTATTTCTTATGGTCTCATGCTTAGCCATATTGGCAAGCTGCAACAACATTGAAAGGTTGGATAGTAATGAAAACGACCTTTCGCGCATTGTCCAGTCAGCAATCGAACAATATGAAACAGACTATGCATCCAAGTATTTACGTGTCAAAAAGGAAAACACTGTATTACTAGGCTACAAAACTGTTAATTTAACAAATGAAGATAGAGCGACTCTTAGATGGTTTACAAAAAAGTTTGCACGCGAACTAAAAAACGAGAGAGGGCTTTTTATCTCACCAGACTCCATGTTTTATAGGATATACTTCCCTTTACACACAGCAATTATTTCAAACGCTTCAAAACTCATTAATGCAGACACCCTTGGGAATGTGAAAATTAAAAAAGAGACACGAAGTGTACAAGCTGTACGAGTTGTTGGCAGACTAAGAAGCTCAACAATCAGAGGATGCGGAAGCAATATTATTGTAGGAGACACTATATTCCTGAAAAACGAATTAAAACCTATTACTTTACGAAAAGGAATCTGTGTTTTTGACATGGGAAAGGCGTGTCTCACGCGAGGGTATCCAGGCAATGAAGACCCCACTGACCCCGGAGAAGGAGTTCCCTGTGTAGAGAACCATGGTGGAATGAATTGTAGCGACGCTTTCCGCCTTTGGGGGGACAGATGTGTCCAACACCATGAGTGGTGCATGGATTACAACGGCTACGAAACAGATTGTATAAAAGATGGACGTTACTGGAAATTTATAGGAAGTGACTGCTTTCATGCAATGGCCAAAGGGGAGTGTTGGAATGAAATAATGAAATAAACCAATGAACAATTTCACCCTCTTCTTTATGTACGACATGGTTTGGGTGTCGCTCCTGGCCACCATCTATGCCACTTACGCCTTGCTGTCTAAGCCCAAAGGGGATAAGGCCGTGCGCCTAACCATTGGTTTTGCTTTTGCTTATTATCTGGTGTTTTTCTTGCTCTCGTTTGCTACAAGCATAGCCACGGCCAAGGATTTGTTTCTACTTGCACTCCTTCCTTTGTCTGCCTTGTGGTTTGCCTTTGCCCCTTATCGCAAAAGCAGGCGCATAAAACTTGTCGCATTGATGTTGGCTGCGCTCTATTGTGCATTTTATGGCATTGTAATTCTGTTGCACGGCATGTCGAATATGTAGCATTTTATGGCACAAACCTCAACAAAAGCAACATTTTATTTTGCATTGTGCGTCTTTTAACGTAACTTTGCAGCACATTAATTCAGGGCTTCCATAGTTCAATGGATAGAACGTAGGTTTCCTAAACCTTTGATCCGGGTTCGATTCCCGGTGGAAGTACACCCAACGAAACGCCTTCGGGCGTTTTGTTGTTATATCATAAGCCACGCTAAACCCAGATTAACGGCTGGTTATAAATGACAAAGTCCTTTCCCAAACGTCCATTAAGCATAGTTCATAAGCTTAACAAGCCATAAACTCACAAACTCATTAACTCATAAACTTACCACCTCATAAACTCATTAACTCACAAACTCACCAACTCAAAAAATCACCAACTCAAAAACTCACCACCTCACAAACTTACCACCTCATTAACTCAAAAACTCACCACCTCATTAACTCAAAAACTTACCACCTCACAAACTCAAATCTCACCACCTCACAATCTTAAAAATCTTTTACAAAACGTATGTTGTTCGTCACCCCATTCTAGCGAAAATAAAGCCCAAAAAGCAGGCATTTAGCCGATACTTTCAGCCGAACGCCTTTCGCTTTTAGTCCATTTTTAAGAAAACCACCTACATTTTGCACCATTTTGCCTTCCTAGTTTGGTTGCCAACTCGTATTTTTTCAACCCCAATTACCCACTTTTAGCCCCCCAAAACCCACTTTTTGATGGATGTTTTGCCCTTCCTGGCCATGTATTTCATGGTTCGATAAGGTTTTGTTTATACAATTTCAGTGGATATTTATGCTTTTCGGTTTGCGTTTAGCAGCGTTTTGACTTGCGTTTAGCACCAAAATGCAGTGCGTTTAGCACCAAAACGCACTGCATTTTGCGGCAAAACACACTGCGTTTAGCGGCATATTGCACTGCATTTAGCGGCAAAACGCACTACATTTAGCACCAAACAGCCCCGAAACTGGTGCAAATGGCGAGGTTTTGAAATAAATATTCATTTTGCCGCATTCACAAACTACCCCCTTTTAGCATCAAAACTAACCCCCGCAAGAATCGATTATTTGCTCGCAGGTAGGCGATTGGTGAAGAAAAAGGCACTCATAATGTTAAAATTTGTGCTGAAAATAAGACATTTCTTGTTGGCAAGCAAGAGGTTTAGTAAGCTGGTTGGGGTTGTTTATCTTGGTTTTCTAGTTATCTGGCCGAATATTGCAGCGTTAATCCAGCTAGTGTGGTGAATTACATCCTGAAATTGACAGAATAAGAGTGTTTATTGATAATCAATAGGTTACAAATAGTTGCATCCGTTTATTTTATGTAAAAAACAAGATGCAACTATTTTGTAACCAACAATCGCCATACCTTTACAGCAACAATATTACTATTGGCATTGATTTAAACATTTTATCATTTTCATAATTTAAAAACTCTACCCAAAATGACAAAGAAAACATGTGCGCGTTGGCGTAAGTGCAACGTACGGCAAATTGAAGGCAAAGGTAGACGTTGGCTTTGCACGTCAAAGTCTTTCGCTTAAAGACATCTGTCTGGATTATAACTTTAACAAAGAAAACTTGATTCGCATGGGCTACTTTGTACATCAGTTTGGTTTGCAGAGCGGCACCTCATTAAGCTTTAAAACCACAATGGAAGAGCCTTTGGCTAACCAAGCGTTCTTTAACAACCGTCTGATTGGTGCGATGTTTGTTCATGCAGGCGAGAAGTATCACGCCACAGCATCTGTATTTGCAGAGAACGACGCCATGAAGATGACGGCCGACAAGCTTGGTAACGAGGCATGGGGTGCAATGACACGACTGGTTTGGCACCCTATGACAGAGCACGGCAAGATATTTCGCGTTGGTTTAAGTGGTGCTTACGAGTCGCCACGATACAACAAGAATGCAGCCCACCCTTTCACCTTTTCACTTTTTCACCCTTTCACCTTTTCACCTTTTCACCTTTTCACCCTTTCACCCTTTCACCCTTTCACCTTTTCACCTTTTCACCTTTTCACTTTAATTCCTCTTCCAGCTCATCGAGATTATTCACCACCGATATACGATTACGATAGTTGCCGCGAATCATGCCTTGGCGTTCTAGATTGTTGAGCAGAGCCACAAGCGTGTCCCAAAAGCCCTCCATATTATAGAGTATAATGCGTTGGTGGCGATAGCCAACAGTGTTTGCGGCCACAAGCGTAAACACTTCGTCGAGCGTTCCCACGCCACCAGGCAGGGCGACAGCCACGTCGCACAGCGTGTTAAGCGTGTCTTTTCGGTCGGAAAGGTTCTCGCAATGATGCACCTCATCCATGTAAGTCGACTCCTTTCCGCCCTCTTCCACAAACTTAGGCACAACGCCCACCACGCGTCCGCCCGCCTCGTGCGCCGCCTTAGCTACGCATTCCATCAGTCCTAGGTTCGTTCCGCCGAAAATAACGGTGTGTCCTTTTTCGGCACACCATCGCCCCAAGGCAGCGGTAGCCTTGAAAAAGCGTGGGTCGATGTCGGCATTAGCCGAACAAAATACAGCTATGTTCATTTGCGTTGAATTTTAATGCTCCCTATCTATGACTAGTTTCGCCCCTACTTTTGGCAAAGGCGTGGCTTTTTATTGCCATTTGATTGTAATGCAAAGATAAGTAAAAGGCATGGCACTCTCAAATTTTATTACTACATTTGTGATAAGGTGCTGCTTTTGCACTTACAGGTTGGATATACCAATTTGTATAAATCGGCTCGTACGTTAACGAACGTTATATATAAGGTACCGTGTTGATGTTTTTGCGTATCTATTATAGATGTTAGCATTTTATGGTGAAACGAATTGTTGAACGGTGTCGGCGATATTCGTCGGGGCGATTGTCTCAGGCGAGTTTTGAGCAACTTCAATATGGAGTGGCTCAAACATCGAGTGGGGCATTGTGGGGCTTGATGGACGCGGACTTTTCGTTGTCACAAGTATTAAGTGGAGTTAGGCGCAAGTTGCTGCAAGGCTTTTTGCAATGGTTCCAAGCGTTGTGCCTGCCTGTTTCGTTTCGCCTTGTTGAAAGACCTCATTTCCTTTTCCCATGAAAGACAATTATGAAGAATATATCGCGTTGTTAAAGGAAGGTTCTTACGAGGCTTTCTCCGATTTGTATATGCACTATGCAAACAAGCTATATAGTTTTGCTTTGGTGCAAACAAGGAACAGTGCGCTTTCGGAAGACATTGTGCAAGAAACGTTCTTGAAGTTGTGGAACACGCGAGGACAATTGGATTGTTATGGAAATGTGCATGCCTTGTTATTCACCATCGCCAGAAATTTAATAATTGATGGTTTCAGAAAACAAATAAGGCAGATTGATTTTGAGGACTATCGCCAATCGTGCAACAAGCTCTCTTTATTGCCTACACCCGAAGAACAACTTGATTACAACGAGTTTATAAACCGTCTGCAACAGACGAAAGGTCTGCTTTCTAAGCGTGCTTGTCAGATATACGAGATGAGCAGAGAAGAGAATATGCCTATCCAAGAGATTGCAGAATCGTTGAACCTATCCTCGCAAACGGTTAAGAACTATCTGACATCAACCTTAAAGATTTTCAGAAAGAGGTTGATGAGGGAGTAGCTGACAAGTTCTTATATCTTGCTTTGACACAAACGCTGCCCTATGTTTGACATAAGAACATAAGGGACATAAGGCTAATCCATGGGATTTTTCTGGATTAGATGGCCAACACACTAATAGCCGCACCTTATTAGGAGTTAAAGGAGTTATGGAGTTAAGCCAAATGCATGGGTGGCGATAGGCTAATAGGAGAAGTCAGACAAGTCGGACTTGTCAGACTTGTCCGACTTGTCCGAAAGCTAGACTGAACTAGAAATCTAGGAACCGACAGACACCTTTAAAGGCGTTAGCCATCTTTTCAGCATTAGGAGTTGAAGGAGTTATGGAGTTATGGAGTTAAGCCAAATGTAGAGGTGGCGTTAGCCATCTTTTCACCCTTTCACCTTTTCACCTTTAAAGGGCGCAGCCATCTTTTCACCTTTTCACCCTTTCACCTTTAAAGGGCGCAGCCATCTTTTCACCCTTTCACCTTTTCACCCTTTCACCTTTAAAGGGCGCAGCCATCTTTTCACCCCTTCACCTTTTCACCTTTTCACCTTTAAACGGCGTTAGCCATTCTTTCACCTTTTCACTCTTTCACCTTTTCACCTTTAAAAGTTAACGACAGTTATATACAAGTATCGTTTTTGCGTATTCGCGTATATATATTAGAAGTTAACAGAATATGGACAAACGTATCGAAGAATTATATCAGCAATACTTATCGGGGCAACTGTCGCAAGAAGACTTTGAGGAGTTGCAACGCAAGGTTACACGGGCCACCGACGAGGAACTGTGGAACTTGATGTGTGAAGACTTTTCCATGTCGTCTGAATTGGCTGAAATGAGCGATGATTCGCAGCAAAGGATATGGCAACGCATTCATGATGAGATGCAAAAGGGGCGACGGCGCAAGCTCATGCACACGCTTTTGCGCTATGCAGCGGTGGTAGCGGTGGCGCTATCCCTGCTTGGTGGCGGCTATTGGGGACTTCGTTCGCTTAACTCGGCAACGCCCGTCTACACCTATGTGAACGTGAAGGCCGGCAGCAAGAGCGTGATAACGTTGCCCGACGGAACCCACGTCAGCCTGAACGGAAACAGTCAGTTGCGTTACAACGTGGTGCCCAAAGCACATCGCGAAGTGGTATTGATGAAAGGCGAGGCTTACTTTGATGTTGCCAAAGATGCCAGCTGCCCTTTTCGGGTGCATGTAAACGACATGCAAATAGAAGTGTTGGGCACAACGTTTAATGTGCGGTGCCATTCGGGCGAAATAGAGACGGCTTTGTTTTCGGGCGCGGTTCGTCTTTCGGCCAAAGGCCTTCGGCAGGCTTATCAACTGCTGCCTGGTAAGAAGTCTATTTACCAACCCGCATCGCATAACATCGAGATTTGCGACAATGATGGTGCCAGCGACGGAAGATGGAAAGACGGCTATTTGGCGTTTACCAGCAAACCACTCGGCGAAGTGCTACACGAAATCGAGAATTGGTATGGCGTAACAATCCAACTTCGCAACCAACACTTGGCAAACGACCTGCTCACAGGTTCGTTTTATCATGAAACATTAGAAAGTGTGCTCCACTCGTTGAGCATGCAATATGGCTTTAAGTATCGTGTAAATCGTGGTTATGTAGTTATTGAATAAACAAAACCTAAAAACCTATATCAGATGGCAGGCAATCTAAAAAGTAGAAGGAAGGGCCTTCTTCGTTTCTTGTTGATAATGGTATTGTTGCTTGTACCAACAATGTTGTCGGCCCAGCGCGGCAATGTTAGTCTTAATCTTCAAAACGAAGAAGTGAGCCAATTTATTCGGCAAGTTGAGAAACAAACAAAATATACGTTTGTGTATCGCAACAACGTACTTCAACCCAAGACGAAAGTTACGTGCGTGTGTAAGGATTGGCCGTTGGAGAAAGCACTTGCGCATGTGTTCGCTTCGTTGGGCATTCAATACTCTTTCAACAACAATACCATCGTATTGGTGAAGGGCAAGGTTGAGAATGCAGAGCAGAAGGGAACGAAATCGACAGAAGGAAAGAATACTGATACAACGGACAAGAAGAAACTATCGGGCATTGTTCGCGACGAAAGTGGCGAGCCGATTATTGGTGCCAGCGTTTTAGTTAAAGGCACGAAGGTGGGCACGGTTACCAACGCGGAGGGCGAGTTCTCGTTGGATGTTCCTGCCAGTGGCATGCTCGTAATTTCTTATATGGGCTTTGCCACACGCGAAGTTCCCATCAAAAACAATTCGAACTTAAAGATTACTTTAAACGAAGACGAGGCGCAAAACCTCAACGAAGTGGTGGTTGTGGGCTATGGCACACAAAAGAAAGCGTCGGTAACGGGGGCTATCGCATCAGTAACGACAAAAGATTTGGTGCAGACCCCGCAGGCAAACATCAGTAACATGCTGGTGGGTAAGATGCCCGGACTGATTGCCATGCAGCGAAGTGGTGCGCCAGGCGAAGACAATTCTACGCTGTTAATTCGCGGTGTGAGTACGTTTTCCGACAATACGGCGCCGTTGGTGATGATTGACGGAGTGGAACGTCCCAATTATAACGGACTTGACCCCAACGAAATTGAATCGGTAAGCATACTTAAAGATGCCTCGGCCACCGCCATTTATGGTGTTCGTGGTGCAAATGGTGTTATCTTAATTACTACGCGGAAAGGGCAGAAGGGCAAACCCCATTTAAGCTATTCGGGCAATGTGGCCGTTCAATCGCCTACCGCCTTGCCTCATTATCTGAACAGCGCACAATACTGCGAAATGTATAACGAGGCGTTGAAGAACGATGCCTACACAAAGGGCACATCCTACGTTCCACGCTTTACCGACGAAGACATAAGGCTCTATCGCGACGGAACCGACCCCATTATGCACCCTAATACCGACTGGGTGGGAACGTTCTTGCGTAAAGCCTCGTTGCGCACGCAACACAACTTCAACATATCGGGCGGCACAGACCGTGTGAAGTATTTTATCTCCGCCGGCTTTTTTAATCAGGGTGGCATGTACAAATACACAAAAATAGACCGCGACCATGATGTGAATGCCTCGGACACACGTTATAACTTCCGTTCAAATCTCGACTTTAACATCACACAAGACTTTAAGGCCGTTGTGCAGTTGTCTACCCAGATAAACGACATCCGTACGCCGGGCCTTGGCAATAGCAACCTGTGGAAAGAAATATCTTGGGCCACACCGTTGGGTACTCCCGGCATGGTAGATGGAAAATTGGTTCGCCTTGAAAACACCATCGACGACGAAAACCCTTGGCAAGCCTTGTTGAACAATGGCTATAAAAACACCTTTGCCAATACCATTAATACAACGCTGCGCTTTGAGTACGACCTGTCGCGGCTGTTGTTGAAAGGGTTGTCGGTTCATGCCAGCACCTCTTACGACAGTTATTATAATAGTAGGCGCCTTTCGGTGAAAACCATGCAGACCTTTGTTCCGAAGAGAGACCCGAACGACCCCACCCATATTATCCTTGTTCCCCAAAATGAGGCAGGAACGTGGGGCGGTGGTTTCGAGTATGACAAAAACAGGAAGGTGTATTTTGAAACCGGTATTCACTTCGACCGAACATTTGGAAAGCATCAGGCCACGGCACTCTTGCTTTACAACCAAAGTAAATATTATGCCCCGAACTTGGCTTACCATGTTCCCAATGCCTATCAAGGAATTGTCGGGCGCGTTACTTATGGCTATGCCAATCGGTATTTGGCAGAGTTCAACATGGGTTATAACGGCACGGAGAATTTCGCCGCCAACCGTCGGTTTGGTTTCTTCCCAGCAGTGTCGGCCGGTTGGGTTGTTAGCGAAGAACCATTCTTCCCTAAGAACAACTGGGTGGTTTACATGAAGTTAAGGGCAACCTATGGCGAGGTTGGTAATGATAAGATTGGTGGCGACCGCTTTTTGTACCTGCCCTCTGTCTATGGCGAAACAAGCGGAAAACTTACGGGCTACAACTTCGGTTCGTCTGCAAACCCTGTTTATTCGCAGATGATAGAAGAGAAACGCTTAGGCAACCCGTTGCTGACATGGGAGAAAGCGCGTAAGCTTAATTTAGGTGTCGACATGAATTTCTTGAAAAATCACCTCACGGTGTCGTTCGATTATTTTAAGGAACGCCGTAACAACATTCTCTCTAACAGAAACAGCGCGCCCATGCTGATTGGGGCATCGTTGCCGGCTTATAACATGGGCGAGATGGAAAACGCTGGCTTTGAATTAGATGTGAACTATCGCAATAACATTCGCGACTTTAACTATTGGGGTCGTTTCAACTATTCTTTTGCGCGCAATAAAATTCTTTTTCAAGACGAAGTGCCAGAGAAGTACGCTTATCAAATGCGTACAGGTAGGCGCGTAGGGCAGTTCTATGGTTTGCTTTTCGACGGGTTCTATAACTCGTGGGAAGAAATAAACGCGCTGGACCGCCCAGTAAGCAGTTGGAACGGCAATCGCTTACAGCCTGGCGACATGCGCTATGTGGATGTGAACAAGGATGGAAAGATAGACATGTACGACATGGTGCCCATCGGATATTCGCCAACTCCGGAGATAATCTATGGTTTCTCGGTTGGTTGTAGTTGGCGCGGCATCGACTTCTCTGCCCTCTTTCAGGGCGCATCCCATGTCTCAATCAAATACTTTGGTCGTGCGTTGTGGCCGTTTATCAACGCACACAACAGCGCGAAGACCTTAATATTGGAGCGTTGGACACAGGAACGCTACGAACGGGGAGAGGCCATTAACTTCCCTCGCTTGTCGATGAGCCCCTCGCGAGATACCGATAATAACTATCAAGACTCTAATTTTTGGATTCGCAATGCCGACTATCTGCGTTTGAAGAACGTTGAGATAGGTTACACTTTTCGCAAGAGCCAACTCAAAGCCTTGGGCTTAGAGAGTTTAAGGCTTTATGTTAGTGGCACTAACCTGTTTACTTGGACAGACGTTATAGACTTAGACCCTGAGGCACCTTCAAAAGGCGGTGCAACAGAAATCAACACCTATCCGTTGCAGAAAATCTACAATGTCGGCATAAATGTTCAATTCTAAAAAAAACTTCCTTATGAAAAAGAAATCATCATATATAGCATGGATATTTGCTCCCGTATTGTTGGTTGCCTGTTCCGACTTCCTTGAAACTCCGCCTTCTGTTGATTATGGAGAGAACGAGGTGTTCGCAACACGTGCAGATGCAGAGAAATTGTTGACTACGCTTTATGCCGAGGGCATGCCTTATGGCTTTTGTATGAGCAGTTCTAACACCGACCGCAGGCTGTTGTCGTCTTCTACGTTGGCCTCCGCCTGCGACGAAGGCGAGGATGTGGCTACTTGGGCAATGGGTAATGCCGCATGGAATGCAGGCAACCATACGAACAGCAACTTTACTTGGGACGAAGACTGCCGCTTTTATTTGCGAAACCACACTACACGTGTGGCAAACCTTATATTGAAACGCATTCATGAAGTGCCTTTCGATGAAGGCGACCCCGATTTTAATAAACACGCAACGGGCGAGGCCTACTTCATGAGAGCCATGTTGCTGTGGGAAGGTGTTTATCGTTATGGCGGTATGCCGATTGTAAGAGAAGTGATTGACCCAACCGACTTCTCACAACGTTCTCGCAGTTCTTTTGCCGATTGCATTGATTCTATTCTTGTAGATTGCGACCGCGCCACACGCTATCTACCCGATTATTATACCGATAACACTAAGCTTGGGCGCGTTACGCGCATTGCTGCCTTGGCTTTGAAGGCACGGGTGTTGCTTTATGCAGCAAGTCCGCTGTTCAATACCAATACGCCTTACATGGCATTCCCAGGGCACGAAGAGCTTATTGGTTATGGCAATTATGACAAGGAACGTTGGAAAAAGGCCGCCGATGCAGCCAAAGCCACTATCGATGCCGCGCTTAATTCGGGGCATTATCGGCTGTACAATACGGGCAATCCCGATAAAGACTATGAGGACGTGTGGACCATTCCAGATAATGAAGAGATTATTTTGGGTAACATGAAGTATAGAAACTTCAAGACAACGAGTCGCCCTTTGGTTGCAAATCTGCCTACATGGGCGATGAATAAGGCTTGGGGCGATGCCGGACTGTATGTGACATTCAACTTTGTTCGGCATTATGAGAAACGTGCTGATGGCGAACCCGCAGATTGGAATATGAACGGAGGCGACAACCTTATTGACATCTATAACAGTCTTGACCCACGATTTAAGCAAACCGTTGCTTATCACAGCAGTAGTTGGAACGATGAAATACCGTTTATCAACTTCCTTGAAGGCGGAGCCGAGAAATCAAAGATGGACCGCACATGCCATTTGCTCCACAAGTGGGTTCCCCGCATACTACATGTAAATGGCAGCAACACAGCCAATGTGCAATGGCCTGTGTTTAGGTTGGCAGAACTATATTTAAACTATGCAGAGGCACTTAACGAATACGAGAGTGTACCACCACAGGCAGCTTATGATGCTGTGAACCTTATTCGGTCGCGTGCGGGCATGCCCGATTTCCCCACGGGAATGACGAAAGAGGCCTTCCGAACGAAACTTCGTAACGAGCGTTCGGTAGAGTTGGCATTCGAAGACCACCGCTTTTGGGATATTCGGAGATGGCGCATCGCTGGCGAAGAAGGCGTGATGAAGGGTAAGTTTTACGGCTTGAAAATTCATTCCACGGATGGAAACAAAGCCCATATCCACTATGAGCCGTATGTGTTTGAGCATCGCTTTTGGAATGATAACTGTTATTTATATGCCATTGACCAAAAGGAAGTAAATAAAGGCTACCTCATCCAAAACCCAGGATGGTAAATATATGGTAAATAAATGGTACGTTATAGTATGCCTTAATGCAAAAAAGATAGAACAATGAAATACAGAGATTATATTCATATAGGATGTGCACTCATGCTGTTCTGTTCGCCAGTAAATGCACAAAATGCCGCAGATACGGCGGCAACACAAATTGCATACGGCGCACAACCCTCGTGGGCACAAACGGCTGCCATTTCAACAGTAGGGGGCGAACGCCTAATGGAGATTACATCGCCAACGGTGGGCAATGCCTTAAAGGGATTGTTGCCGGGATTGTCGATGCTCCAAAAGTCGGGCGAGCCTGGTTACGACTTTTATATGGAGAACATGTTCACGCGTGGAGTGAGCTCGTTCAACGGCAAACAGCAAATGCTTGTCTTCGTCGACGGCTTTGAAACGCCGCTGGATAACATCTCCACAGAAGAGATAGAGTCGGTTTCTTTGCTGAAAGATGCGGCGGCATTGGCCATATATGGTTCGCGAGGAGCCAATGGTGTGTTGCTCATCACAACGAAGAAAGGCTTTCATTCTGCTCCGAAGATAGGGTTCCGCATGCAAACGGGCATTCAGATGCCTACAATCATGGACTCGCCGATGGACGCTTACCACTATGCAAGCCTCTATAATCAGGCACTTGCCAATGATGGGAAGGCCCCTTTGTATTCAGACGAGGCCCTGTCGGCCTATCAGTCGGGCAGTAATGGTTATCTATTTCCCAATGTAGATTGGAAAAAGCAAGTATATAAAAGCACCACGCCTCTGACGATGGGCGAGCTTTCTTTTCGCGGAGGCGGCGGTGGCTTGAACTATTATGTCATGGCTGGCCTATTGCAAAACGACGGCCTTTATCGTGGAACCGACTCTAAGGGGCGTGAAAGTGCCAATGTAGATTATTCGCGTTATAATTTCAGAGCCAACTTGGATGTTGACATCACGCGTTATTTCCGAGCATCGCTTTATTCGGGTGCAAGTCTGGCAGAGAAGACAACGCCCGGCGGAGGTGGTGCAGACGATTACTTAAAATCTATATGGACCACTCCCCCTAATGCTTTCCCCGTATACAATCCGAATGGAAGTATTGGCGGAACTTCGCTTTATACCAATCCCGTGGCAAACCTTTTAAATCGCGGTTTGTACAAAGAAAACTCTCGTTCGTTGCAAGTAATCTTCGGCTTACAGTATGATTTTAGTGCTTTGGTGCGCGGATTGAGTGCCAAGGTGACGTTTGGCTACCACAATTTCATGGCAGAAACGTCGCCCAAAACGCGTGATTATGCACGTTATTCGCTTACGCAAACAGGCGTTGATGCGCAAAACAACCCGATTTATAGCTACATGCAATATGGTTCTGATGCTGCACTAACAGCCACAGAGGGGTTCCGAACCAGCCAAACGCGTGTGGGCTTGCAGGCACAGATAGATTATCAGCGGCGTTTCGGCAAGCATGGCATTCACGCCATGTTGCTGATGCTCAACGATCGCTACCAATTATATAATGTGCGCGACGATGAACGCTATGTAAATTTCGCAGGACGTTTGACCTATGACTTTGACAAACGATATGTTGCCGAGCTGGTTGCATCTTATATGGGAACCGATAATTACGCGCGCGGTCAGCGTTTTGGTGTCCTCCCTGCGTTGTCTGCGGCATGGATAGTAAGCAACGAACCGTTTATGAAAGCGGCATCGTGGGTCGACTTCTTGAAGTTGCGTTCCTCTTATGGCCTTACGGGCAACAACCAAACGTCGGCTCGCTATATTTATGACGAGACTTATGGCAGCAATGGTAGTTATCTTTTCGGGGTTGGAAGTTCGCAATCTTCTGGCTTTACCGAGAGAACCTTGGCCAATCCTTCTGTAACGTGGGAGAAGAAACGTATCTTTAATGTGGGCATTGATGCCACGTTGTGGAGAAATCTCTCCATTAATCTCGATGTTTTCCACGAAACCCAATCAGAAATTCTCACTTATCCCTATGCCCAAGTGCTGGGTATCGTAGGCGCATCCTATGGCGGCATACTCCCATTGATGAATGTGGGTAAGGTTACTAATCATGGTTTCGAATTCAAAGCGCGCTATCAAGGTAAGGTTAGCGACAAAATATCTTACTTTGCTGAGGCCGGAACATGGTATGCCATGAGTAGAGTTGACGAACAAGGAGAAGACGTAAAAGCCGAAAGCTACCTTTATAGGAAAGGCAACCCCGTGTGGAAACCCATTGTGTTGGAGGCCGACGGGTTCTATACGGCCAACGACTTTGACGGCGACGGCAAATTAAAGGCTGCCTTGCCACAACCGCAATTCGGACATGTTGCACCTGGCGACATTAAGTATAAGGATTATAATGGCGACCAAATCATCGACGAGAACGATGCGCACCCCGTTGGCAATGCTACTGTTCCTGCATGGAACTACATGCTGAGTGGAGGCATGAAGTACAAGGGTTTTGATGTTAGTGTACTGTTCCAAGGGGTTGCACAGCGCGACATTTATTTGCGGGGAGCCAGTATTTACTCTTTCCAAAACAACGGAACGGCCTCTAACTTAGCCTTAGACAGTTGGACGCCCACGCATACCGATGCCACTTATCCGCGTTTGTCGACAGTTGATTTCAGCAACAACTATCGCACTTCTACCTTCTGGCGGCGCAATGGAAGTTTCCTAAAACTGCGCAATGTGCAGGTAGGTTACGAGCTTGCCGAGCGCGTTTCGCGTGCATTACGCCTAAGCAGCGTGTATTTCTACGTAAATGCAACTAACTTGTTTACGCTCGACCACCTTGGAAAGTTGGGCGATGCCGAGCAAGACAACCTCTTAAGCTACCCGCTCATGCGTACTGTTAGTGTGGGTCTGAAACTCGCATTCTAATTTATTTTCCATTAAAACCTATTCTTATGAACGCAAAGTTCTTTTCATATATCTACATTTCTGCGGCGATAAGCATTGCTTTCACCCTCAGTTCGTGTAATGGATTTCTGGATCGTGAGGAAGATTCCTTTATAGATAAAACTGCAACCTTCGATTCTTACAATCGAACAAAGCAGTACCTGACCTATGCTTACACGCTACTTCCAGACGGGTTGAACCGTTTTTCGCGAGAAGCAATGTTGGCTTCGGCAACAGATGATGCCGAGTTTGCCATCGAATCGGCGGAAATTCAGCAGTTTAACAATGGCTCATGGAATGCTTTAAACAATCCGGACGATGTGTGGAACCGCTACTTTTCGGGTATTTCCAAATGTTGTACGTTGTTGGAGAACACAGGTCATGTGAATCTCGACATTTCTCGCCTAGACCCCGACAAGCAAGTGGAGTATGCCAACAGCCTGAAAGACATCCGCATGTGGCGTGCCGAGGCGCGTTTCCTTCGCGCTTACTTTCATTTCGAGCTGCTCAAACGCTATGGTCCAATCCCCATTGTCACCTCTACGCTTAGCATTAACGGGAATTATGAAAACACGCCGCGCCCAACGATGAAAGAAGTTGTGGACTTCATTGCCAAAGAGTGTGACATAGCTGCCGATACGCTTGAACTCACGCCGTGGAGAAACGTAAACGATGCCTTTGGCCGTGCAACGAAAGGTGCAGCCTTAGCTTTAAAGAGTCGTTTGTTGCTCTATGCGGCCAGTCCGCTTTATGTTGACTTCGGTGATACAAACGAAGCCAACAAACCTACGGATGTTGTGCTGTGGAAAGCGGCGGCCGATGCCGCAAAAGCGGTTATCGACCTCAATCAATACGAGCTGGCATCGTCTTATGCCGACTTGTTTAAGAATGATTTTCAAAACAAAGAGTATATCTTTGTACGTAGATATGCTGCCAATTCCGATTTTGAAAAAAGTAATTTCCCCGTAAGTTTTGGCGGAAAGGGTGGCACAAACCCCTCGCAAAACTTAGTGGACGACTACGAAATGCTTGATGGAACGCCTTTCGATTGGAACGACCCGGCCAAGGCTGCGCAGCCTTTTGAGAATAGGGATGCACGCTTAGGGGCCACCATCTTAATGAACATGGCGCCATTTAAAGGCAAAAAGGTTGCCACTTATCCAGAAGGAGCAGATGCAAGTCCTAACCCAAACGCCACGAAAACAGGCTATTATCTGCGCAAATTCCTCAATGAAGATGTGAACATCCAAACGGGAGGCAGTAGTAGTGGCCATGTTGTTCCGCTGTTTCGCTTGGCAGAAATCTATTTGAATTATGTCGAGGCACTTAACGAATGCGACCCAACAAATCCCGATATAGCCCTTTATCTCAACAAGGTTCGTAATCGGGCATCACTCCCTAACGTGTCGGCACTTTCACAAGAGCAGATGCGTGCTGTTATTCAGCACGAACGCCGTGTTGAATTGGCCTTTGAGGAGCACCGCTCTTGGGATGTTCGCCGTTGGAAGATTGCCTCTTCCACGCTCGGAGCACCCCTCATGGGCGTACAAATTGAGCGAAAGCCTTTGGGCGGATACACCTACATGCCTGTAAAAGTGGAACAAAGGGTGTTTCAACCCAAAATGTATTGGTATCCAATACCTCAGTCGGAAGTGCTCAAATTAAAGCAATGGGAACAAAATAATGGCTGGTAATTAAACAATCTTATCATGATAAAGTTAAAGAATATAGTGGCAATGCTGTCCCTCTTAGGCGCGATGGCTTGCACCGAAAATAACATAGCCTACGATGAAGTGGTGGATGTCCCCGAAGGCGTTTACCTTTCTGGACCCTCGTCCGAATTTTCTTTGCCCATAGAGGCCGGGCGATTAACGGCCAGTTCGCGTGCCAACATGTTGAGTATTCGCGCTTGGTTGAAGAAAGATGGCCATTTTAAAATCTCGTATGTTGGCACCGACGGACAGCCTGTGGCCTATGGCAAGGGAAGTGAAATAACGCTTGCCAATAACTACGTCAATACGTTTAGCTTATCAGCGGATGCCGAAGGTTTCTCTGTTCCTGCCGAAGGGCTTTATCAAGTGGTTGTTAACAAGCAACGAAAAGAGTTGACCCTCATCCCCATGCAGTTCGCCATGCAAGCCGATGGCGCGCTTACTTCAGACGGAAACACGGCTGTTGCGCTTAGCAACGTGGCTTACAACAAGCTTACGCACATCGTAACTTGGAGCAATGCCGACTCAACCCAACAGCTATTGCCCAATAAATATGTGTTCAACATGAACAATGGCGTTCCGCTTTATCTGCGCGACAGCGATACAGAGAACGACACGCTGTCGACTGTTTTCACGGGCATGGCCTTGGCAGAACGCACCAACCAACTCACCGAAGTTTATCAAGAACTCACCAATCAGTCTGCCGTAAAGCTTAAATTCCCTTTGAAAGGACAGTACAATGTGCAGGTGCAATATAATGTTTTAACAGGAAAGTTTGCTGCACGCATGGGTGGAAAGGGCGTTGAAGTAACGGGGCTTGCCAACGAACTCTATATGGGCGGCACCAATTTTGGGGCATGGAACACCAACGATGTGGCGAAGATGGCACCTGTTGGTGCTGTTGGCAATGGCGAATTTTGGCGGTTATGCCATTTGCAAGCAGGGAAAACGGTGGAATGGGCAACGGCAAAAGATGGTTCGCAAGCCTTTTCTTCGTTAACCACGATGCAGGGCGTTACTTTGGATGGAAATGGAAAAGCCACGGTGAACACTACCGGACTGTATTTGGTTTATGTAAACTTAGACCGCAAATTAATTGCCTTTGAAACGCCAAAGGTGTATGCCACAGGAGAGGCGTTGGGCAATAAAGAACTGCCCTTAACATCCAACGGCAGCCGCTTGCAGGTAGAAACAACCGAGACGGGAAACCTTAATCTCTTTGCTTTTTCCGACCAAAATGCACGCGATTGGTCAACGATGCAGTTCACCATTCGCAACGGCAAGGTGGTTTATCCGGGTGTAGCCGTGAACGAAATGCCTGCGCTACCCGTGGCCAAAGGCACAACGGTTACGCTCAACATGGCCGTCAATACGGCTGATTTTGGCGGAACAACCCCCGAAAACCTTATACCAGAAGGGGTAAAACAGCTTTATATGACAGGCGACGACTTTGGAAAATGGGATTGGAACGCTCCCGAAATAGCATCGTTTGAGAATGGCTATGCCGGTGCCGCTCGTTGGTTTTACATTACGTATCTGCGTGGCGGAACGGCATTGGAGTTCTCAACAGAGAAAGCTTTTGGTAAAGGAAACTTTGCCAAACTGAAAACTGTAACAGATTATAACGTTGTAAACGATAGGGCTGTTGTGCCTAGCGATGGCATCTATCTTATCTATGTGGGGTTGGATTCGCGCGAAATTGCCATCCAGCCGCTAGAACTGTCGGGCGATTGTGGCGGTTCTGCGGTACAGTTTACAACCAATGCCGATGGGCGAACCATGAGCGCAACGCTTGCCAGTGGAGGCCGCATGCGCATCTATCCCAACATACCTGCCTTTAAAAACGTGAAGAAGTTTGGCTCGTGGAAACGCGAAGTCTACGTCGACCCAGCGTCTAAGGCCTTCTTGTATCGCAAAAATGGCGAAGGCGAACCCAACAAAGACTATGTGTGGAAGGCAGGAACAAAGATAACGATAGACTTTGTTTCGAAGAAAGCAACAATCGAAGAACCTTAAAAGTTCTATCGAGCCACTTTGCAACCGCTATCGTATTGCGCGGCTATTCTAATCATCTGGTGTTGTAAGGTCTGTCCTATCGGGTGGCGAGTGCCATCACACAACATCGCCAAACGATAGCGCCAGACTTACAATACAACAAAAAATACAGGAAGTATGAAAACAATCATTGCAACCATTTGTGCCCTAAGTATGGGCTACATCGGCATAAGCGCACAGCCCAATGTGCCTAAAACGCACGCTTTACCTGGTTGGACCAGCTTGAAAGGCGAAGAGTTTAACGGCTCGTCTGTCGATAAAAAGCTTTGGGGACTCTATGGAGATGCCACAAAAAACTACGCCAACGATTACTATGGCAATAACACGGGCCAAGGCATGGCGCAGGTATATCGCGACAAAATGGTTACGGTAAAGAACGGCATCCTAACAGTTCGTGCCACGCGAGATGCCATTCAGACGGGCATTCGCCGTCCTTCACCGCCCGACCCCGATGTAGACTATGGCCCAATTATGCGTTATCCGCTAAAACCTAACCACGGTTATACCACAATTGGGTGGTGGTCGGGTGCGTTGTCTAGTCGAGATGCCGAGGGTGGCGGCAGGTATTATCCGCTTTATTCGCGTATCGAAGTAAAGGCAAAGATACCTTATACCATCGGTGTTTGGATGGCATTATGGCTGCGCCACCGCTATGGAGGTGCGGGAACCTTTGAAATTGACCTCGAAGAATTCTTCGTAAACGACGACGATAAGGACATAACACATAACTGGGAAGGGCACACTTACCATTTTAAAGGGAAAAGAACCATTCACCAATCCGTACACGGACTAGACTGCGCAAAGGCATATAAGAACCCAAACACGGGCGAAACCAAGTATAAAACAACCTATAACCATAACGACTTTGCCGACCGCATAAGGGAGATTGACTTCAATCCGGCAGAAGATTTCCATGTGTACGGGGCGCAAATGGACCCGCTGCCAGGCGACTCTTCTGTTCATCTGGCCGTTAGTTTCTTGTTAGATGGAAGGGTAAGGTCGGTATTTACAACCAAAACGGATAAGGTAGGCGGCTCTTCTGAATATCGTTTCAATGAGTTGTTGAAAGACAAATACATTAAAGGCAACATCGACCATATTTGGGATGTGGCGATAACCGGACAGGTTGGCGGCAAACCCGACGGCCAAGGCGGTGGCGTGTTGTACCCCGAAATGGACCCAAAGTATGGCGGAAACCTCAATAAAGTGCCTCGCAATTATGAAATGGATATTGATTGGCTGCGCGTTTTTAAGCGAACCAATAAGGCATTATGGCTTGGCTCTATGCCCAAGGGCTCGGATTGGAAAACAAAAAACGTGGCACTAGAAATGTCTGCAACGCAGTTTAAGGGCTTGCAAGTGGGCGATCAGCTTGTAATGGACATCGACACGCTCAGCAACTCTGAATATCGAAAAGTGGGAAAGCTGAAACTCGACATCTACGACTACAACGGCAATGCCATTACAACACTGAAACCCGAACTTGCACAGCACGATGCACAAGTAACCTTTATTGTTACAGACGACCTCTGCCAGAAACTGAAAGCCAAAGGGGGCGTGATGAAGGGCGAAAACATCCGCTTGTTCTCCGTTTGCCGTTCGCAAAGAGACAGTGCCAAGTGGATGGGTTTCAAACAAATGGAAAATGGCGAGGTGCTTATTCCCGCCACCATGTTTGCAGACATAGAGAAAGGCCAACAAATAGAAGTGATGGTGCGAGACGTTGCTGCCGGAGGAACGCTTTGCCTACAACAATTTAAGAAACCAGAAGCAGGCAAGAACCAGAGACCAGACCTTTCGGCCGATAAAGCCGCAGGAAACGTTTTGCCCTTAAAGGCTGGGCATGACGAAAACACCTACACGTTTACCCTCAACGCGCAAGCCGTAAAGGAGTTAAAGCAACACGGACTGGCCGTAACGGGCAAGGGATGTTACTTGCGAAGTGTGCGAATTGTTGGCGAAAAGAAGAATACGGCAGTGAATAAGGTAGAAACTCACGCCCAAACCGACACGGCCGTCTACACCATCGACGGCCGCAAGGTGGCCGAACGCTGGCAGGAAGGCACGCTTCCGCGGAGTATCTATATCGTAGGGGGACGTAAAGTAATCGTAAAATAAGGTAAAATATTGTTTCCTCCTGTACGCTGTGGGCTTTCTTCGCCTTAGAGTTAGGAGTTCATTTCTTATGAGTAAGCTAGCACATAGCAGGCTTAAACATCAGTACAACGCGGCTTGTACTGCCACTACAAGATGCTTGTACTGGCACTACAAGATGCTTGTAGCGTGACTACAAGCCGCTTGTAGCCACACTACAAACGGCTTTGTACTGATAAGGCAGGTTCTAAAAATTACCTTTGCTGTATTTTTAGCTTTTAGCTGAGCAGGT
>ERZ773004.201-NODE-201-length-40543-cov-5.987922_pt1 | contig 40543 bp, 30 predicted proteins | sample MGYA00580667_ERZ773004 | MGnify/ENA primary metagenome ERZ773004 (study PRJEB29015, sample SAMEA2737963) | human oral metagenome | biome: human oral; feature: human-associated habitat; material: dental | place: China | collected 2123 ... | reverse complement strand
ATTTCACCCATTTTTTCCATTCGCGCGCCCCACTTTTTGTTCAATCTTAAGAACAAAAAGTGCATTTAGCACCACTTTACCTTTCTAGTTGATGCCCAACACGCAAAAAAATCATTGCCAAAAACCAGCTAATTTCACCCAAATAGGCCCCTTTAAAGCTACTTTTGTACATGTTAGGCACAAGTTTTCTATCTAATAAAAATACATTAAGCCGCAACACCCAGCGCATTTTCATTCATTTAGTCCTGCATTTAGCAGCAAATTGCGTTGCGTTTTGCACCAAATTACACTGCATTTAGCACCAAATTACACTGCATTTAGTACCAAATTGCACTGCGTTTTGCACCAAATTGCACTGCGTTTTGCACCAAAATGCAGCGTTTTTTGCTGCAAATAGCACACTTTCATGTTATAGTTGCAATTTTATGCAATATCAAAGGCTTTGCCAGTGCTTATAGACAACCGCCATTTTACACAAAAAGAACGCTCGCGAGAATTGATTATTTGCGCCCGAGTGAACGTTTGGTGAATTACAAGCCACTCATAATGTTAAAGTTTATACCATAAAGTTTACAACGCCAACCTTTCCCCTCAATCTTATTTACAAAACCAATCGCCCGCTTAAATCAGTCTTTCGTTTAAAACTTCCAACAATACTATTTGTACGAAAAAATGGCAAAATTGTCCACAATTGCGATTGACTTATGCAAAAACCACGCGATATTTAATATTATTTAGATACCAACATGATGAAATCTGTTATTAAAGTTGTACTTTTGCCATAAATTAATACTTTAGAAAAGTAATACATTATGGCAGAATCTTTAGACATCCGTGAATTAAACCAACTTATCGAGCAACAAAGCGCATTTATCACCAACCTGACAACAGGCATGAACCGCGTTATCGTGGGGCAAAAACACCTCATCGACTCGTTGCTCATCTCATTGCTCAGCGACGGACACATCCTCTTGGAAGGTGTTCCAGGACTGGCAAAGACACTGGCAATTAAAACTTTGGCGCAACTTGTAGACGCCGATTACAGCCGTATACAATTTACACCCGACCTCTTGCCGGCCGACGTTATCGGTACGCTCGTTTACTCGCAAAAGGAAGAAAACTTCCAAGTGAAGAAAGGACCCGTGTTTGCCAACTTCGTGCTGGCCGACGAAATTAACCGTGCGCCCGCCAAGGTGCAAAGCGCACTGCTAGAAGCCATGCAAGAACATCAGGTAACCATCGGCGAAAAAACCTTCCCCTTGCCAAAGCCTTTCCTCGTGATGGCCACTCAAAACCCCATTGAGCAAGAAGGAACCTACCAACTGCCAGAGGCACAGGTAGACCGCTTTATGCTTAAAGTGGTGATAGACTATCCCACACTGGAAGAAGAAAAGCTCATCATACGCGAAAACATACACGGCGGACTGCCACAGGTGTTGCCCGTAACCACGGCCAACGACATCATGAAGGCGCGCGGAGTGGTTAACCAAGTGTATATCGACGAAAAGATAGAGCAATACATTGCCGACATCGTTTTCGCATCGCGCTATCCCGAACGCTATCAGCTTGCCGAACTAAAACCGCTCATCAACTACGGCGGTTCGCCACGTGCAAGTATCAACCTCGCCAAGGCCGCCAGAGCTTACGCCTTTATCAAGCACCGCGGCTATGTAGTACCCGAAGACGTACGCGCTGTGGTTCACGATGTAATGATACACCGCATCGGCCTATCCTACGAGGCCGAGGCCAGCAACGTAACCAGCGAAGAAATCGTCAGCAAGATTATTAATAAGGTGGAGGTGCCTTAATGGATGCGCTCGAACTGTTTAAACAGGTACGGAAAATAGAAATAAAAACCCGCGGGCTAAGCAGTAACATCTTCGCGGGACAATACCACTCGGCCTTCAAGGGACGAGGCATGGCCTTCTCGGAGGTACGCGAATATCAGTTTGGCGACGACGTGCGCGACATCGACTGGAACGTAACGGCACGCTTTCGCCGACCTTTCGTCAAGGTGTTCGAAGAAGAACGCGAACTCACCGTGATGCTACTCATCGACGTGAGCGGCTCGCTAGACTTCGGAACAACGCAACGAACCAAACGCGAAATGGCCACAGAGATGGCAGCCATCTTGGCTTTCAGTGCCATACAAAACAACGACAAGATTGGCGTCATCTTCTTTTCCGACCGCATTGAGAAATACATCCCACCAAAAAAGGGACGTAAACACATACTGTACATCATCCACGAGATGCTCGACTTTAAGCCCGAAAGCAAACGAACAAACGTTGCCGCGGCCATCGAATATCTAACAAGGGTGATGAAACGCAGGTGCATCGCATTCGTGGTGAGCGACTTCTACGCCGAAAACAGTTTCCAAAAAGAACTGCAAATAGCCAACTCTAAACACGACGTGGTGGCTATTCAGGTGTACGACCAACGCGCCAAAACCCTACCCAACGTGGGGCTGATGAAGGTGAAGGATGCCGAAACAGGACACGAAATGTTCATCGACACGGCTAGCGCCAAGCTCAGGCGCGCACATACCGAATATTGGCTCGAAAGAATGAACACACTCAAAACAACGTTCGCGCAAAGCAACGTAGACTGGGTGTCGGTGGCCACCAACGAAGACTATGTTAAGGCAATGATGCTTTTATTTATGCAAAGAGGACAAAACAGATGATTAAACGACACATAACGCTGCTTATTGTCGCGCTCTTGGCTGTGGCAGCCAAGGCTCAGGTGTCTGTTGAACAGAAAATAGACTCGTTCGCCATCTACATCGGACAGCAAACGGCACTGCGCCTAAGCGTAACGGCACCGAAAGGACAAACGGTGGTGTTTCCCAATTTCACGCCCTCGCAAGAAATGGTGCCAGGCATTGAGGTGCTGCAAGCCAGCGAGGAAGAAACCACCGAGCTAGACAATGGCATGCAAAAAACCACGAAAAGCTACACGCTTACCTCGTTCGACGAGAAACTATACTCGCTGCCTGGACTGAAAGTAAAGGTGAACAACAAGGAATACGAGGCTAACATCTTGGCACTTAAAGTGGTTACGATGGATGTAGACACGTTGCACCCCAACCAATTCTTCCCACCGAAAGACGTGCAAAACAACCCTTTCTCGTGGACAGAAGAGCCTTGGGCGTCCATGTTCTACCTAAGTGTACTGATGTTGCTGCTTGCCGCACTTGGCGTTTACCTCCTTGTGAGGCTCAAACAAAACAAGCCTGTTATCACGCGCATACGTATTGTGAAGAAAATACTGCCCCATCAAAAGGCCATGACGGCTATCGAGCGAATAAAAGCCGAGAAGATGACAGCATCGGAAAACCAAAAGGAGTATTACACCCAACTAACCGACGCGCTAAGGCAGTATATCAACGAACGTTTTGGCTTTAACGCCATGGAAATGACCAGTGCCGAAATCATCGAACACCTGAACGCTAACGGTAATCAGGAAATGATGAACGAGCTGAAAGAGATTTTCCAAACAGCCGACTTGGTGAAATTCGCCAAATACGCCACGCTGATTAACGAGAACGACCTCAACTTGGTGAACGCTATCCAGTTCATCGACAAGACCAAGATTGAAAACCAACCCGATACAGAACGCATCGTACCCGAACTCACCGAGGCCGACAAACGAACCAAACAAACGCGCGTGGCACTCAAAACGGTGATATGGACCATCGCCATCTGCGTGGCGGCCATCATGGTTTACATCGTGTATAGCCTCTACGACGTGCTGGGTTAACAAACCTTCAAGGATAAATACCAATATGGAATTTGCAAACAAAGAATATTTCCTGCTGCTTGCGCTCCTAGTACCTTATATATTTTGGTACTTCATCTATAAGAAAAGGGGCGAGCCCACCTTGCGCATGAGCGACACCAGAGCATACCGCTACGCTCCTAAAAGCTGGCGAATGCGACTGATGAACCTGCCCGTGCTGCTTAGGTGTGCCACGTTTGCGCTGGCCGTAATCATCTTGGCCAGGCCACAAACGCATACATCGTGGGGCAACAAGCAAGTAGAGGGAATCGACATCATGCTGGCGATGGACGTTTCTACGTCGATGCTGGCCGAAGACCTCACGCCTAACCGCATGGAGGCGGCCAAAGACGTGGCCGCAGAGTTTATTGCCGACAGGCCAAACGACAACATCGGGCTCACCATCTTTGCAGGAGAGGCGTTCACGCAGTGTCCTATGACAACCGACCACACCTCTCTGCTCAACATGCTGCAAACCGTTAGGACCGACATTGCGGCCAAAGGGCTCATCCAAGACGGTACGGCAATTGGCATGGGACTGGCCAACGCCGTGTCGCGACTTAAAGACAGCAAGACCAAAAGCAAGGTGGTGATATTGCTTACCGACGGTTCGAACAACATGGGCGACCTCTCGCCGATGACTAGTGCCAACATCGCCAAGAGTCTAGGCATAAGGGTGTACACCATTGGCGTGGGAACGAACAAGGTGGCGCGTTATCCGATGCCCGTGGCGGGGGGTGTGCAATATGTAAATATGCCTGTGGAAATAGACACCAAGGTATTGAAAGACATTGCAGCCACCACCGACGGAAACTTCTATCGCGCAACGAACAACCAAGAGTTGAAACAGATTTACAAAGACATCGACAAGTTGGAGAAGTCGAAAATGAGTGTGAAGAAGTTTTCTAAACTCTACGAGGCTTACCAACCTTTCGCCATCTTGGCTCTCATCACATTGCTTGCTGAGATATTACTGCGCACCACTGTGCTAAGGCGAATACCGTAAAAGAGGCCTCACCCCCACCCCCTCTCCAAGGGGAGAGGGGAGTAATATGCCCTGCTGTTTAAAGGTGAAAGAGTGAGAAATATGGCTAACGCCCACAAAGCTGCGCATGGTTCTAGTTGTTTTAGTGTCCCTAGTGAGCCCTGATTTCCCTAGTGTTCCTAGAATGCCTAGTGACCTAAACTCCTCAAAATACAACCCCATTTTAACTGGAAAAAGAAATGTTTAGATTCGAAGACCCTATATACCTATGGTTGCTACTACTAGTGCCAGTGCTGGCATTAGTGGCCCTCTTGGCACACCGCAAGAAAAGAAGGCAGCTCAAAGCCTTTGGCGACCCCGAACTGCTTAACGACCTAATGCCCGACGTTTCCACTTACCGCCCGTGGGTAAAGCTGGGCTTGGCCACCACTGCCTTCGCCTTGTTGGTGGTGATGTTGGCTCGTCCGCAGATGGGTACGAAGATAACCCACGACAAACGAAACGGCATCGAGACCATCATTGCCGTAGACATCAGCAACTCGATGATGGCACAAGACGTGGTGCCATCGCGCTTGGAGAAAAGTAAACTGCTTATCGAGAACCTTGTAGACAACTTCACACACGACCGCATAGGGCTTGTGGTGTTTGCCGGCGACGCCTTCGTGCAACTGCCCATCACCACCGACTATGTTTCGGCGAAAATGTTCTTGCAAAACATCGACCCAGCACTCATCGCCACACAAGGAACCGACATCGCCAAGGCCATCAACCTTTCGATGCGCAGTTTCAGCCAACAAAAAGACATCGGCAAGGCAATTATCGTGATTACTGATGGTGAAGACCACGAGGGAGGCGCACTAGAAGCGGCCAAAGCTGCCAACGAACGGGGCATCCACGTGTTTATCCTAGGCATCGGCAGTACCAAGGGCTCGCCTATCCCCACGTCCGAAGGAGGCTATCTCACTGACCGCAGCGGACAGACGGTACTCACAGCACTGAATGAAAGCATGTGTAAACAGATTGCGCAGGCAGGAAACGGCACCTACATACACGTTGACAATACCAACGATGCACAAGAAAAGCTGAATAACGAACTGGCCAAGCTGCAACGCGCAGACACGCAAGCCGTGATTTATAGCGAGTATGGCGAGCAATTTCAGGCCGTGTGCATCATCGTTATCATCTTGCTCATCGCCGAAATACTCATCCTCGACATCAAAAACCCAAAGTGGCGCAACATCCATCTCTTTGGTTCGAAGAAGAGTGCAGCCATGTTGCTGTTGCTCATTGCGCCCACATTGGCCTTCGCACAAAACGACAGGCACTTCATACGCACGGGTAACAAGCTATATCGCGACCAGAACTACGCCAAAGCCGAGGTGGAATACCGTAAGGCCATGTCGCAAAACGGCAGCAATGCGCACGCCGTTTACAACTTAGGAAACGCGTTGATGATGCAACAGAAAGACTCGGCGGCCATTGCGCAACTAGAAAATGCAGGTAAGATGGAAACCAACAAAACCCGTAAGGCTATGGCCTACCATAACATCGGCACCATCTGCCAAAGGCATCAACTATACGGTGATGCCATCAAAGCCTACCAAGAGGCGCTGCGCAACAACCCCAACGACAACGAAACACGCTATAACCTTGCCCTATGCAAGAGGCTGAACAAGAACAACAAGGACCAACAGAAACAACAAAAACAACAAAAACAAGAACAAGAACAGCAAAAACAGCAAAAGGAGAAAGAGAAACAACAACCCAAGCCCAAGGAGCAAATGAGCAAGGAAAATGCCGAACAGCTGCTCAATGCTACCATACAAGATGAGAAAGCCACACAGCAAAGGCTGAAGAAGGCAATGCAACAGCCGTCGAGAAGAACGGTTGAGAAGAATTGGTAACGATGCGGTTAACCACACTCACCTAAAAAAACAATTGGTTCTATGAAACGAATGAAGAGACATATCCTATTGATGGTGGCCTTGGTCAACGTCATGTTCGTGGCAGCACAACGCCTAACGGTGTCGGCTCCATCGAAAGTGGCCGCTGGGGAGAACTTCCGAATAGCCTATACCATCAACACACAAGACGTGGACGACTTCAAGCCTGGTAACATCCCGTCGGCAATCGAGGTGATTGCCGGCCCTTACACCTCGTCGCAATCGAGCTACCAGATGACTAACGGGCACACAAGTTCAAGTTCTTCGGTGACATATACCTACACGCTTTATGCCACAAAGAACGGAACTTACACCATTTCGCCCGCCAAGGCAATGGTACACGGCAAGGCCATTATGTCGCCTGCCGTGAAGATTAACGTGGTGGGAACGGCCAAACCCTCGGCTAGCGGCGCGCCTAAGATGCACGATTACGACAACGATGAGGACGCCATGCGAGCCGCTGGCAGCAAAATTTCGGGTAGCGACCTGTTTATTAAGGTGAGCGCAAGCAAAAAAAGGGTGCGCGAGCAAGAGCCCGTGCTGCTATCTTACAAGGTGTACAGTCTGGTGGAGCTAACACAACTCAACGGAAAAATGCCCGACCTAAACGGTTTCCACACCCAAGAAGTGAAACTGCCCACGCAAAAAAGTTTCCATATGGAAAGGCTCAACGGCAAAAACTACAAGTGCGTTACATGGAGCCAATACGTGATGTACCCCCAAATGAGCGGCGAACTGAAAATCCCCAGCATCAAGTTCGACGGTATCGTGGTGCAGAGAAACCGTAACGTAGACCCCTTTGAGGCCATCTTTAACGGCGGAGCAGGATATGTTGAAGTGAAGAAAGAGATTGAGGCACCAGGACTTACCTTGCAAGTAGACCCATTACCCGCACGCCCTGCCAACTTCTCTGGCGGCGTAGGCAACTTCACCATCTCGGCACAACTAAACAAAAAAGAGGTGAAGACGGGCGAACCGCTTAACCTACGCATCGTGGTGAGCGGCGCAGGAAACCTTAAACTGCTAAAAGCACCTACGGTAAACTTCCCCAAGAGTTTCGACAAGTACGATGTAAAGGTAACAGACAAGACCCAACTGACCACCAACGGCATAGAGGGAAACATGATTTACGACTTCTTGGCTGTGCCGCAACAGATTGGGAAGTACGAAATTCCGCCCACCGAGTTCGTTTTCTACGACACCAAGACCCAACAATACCGCACCATTCGCACCCAACGTTTCACCCTCAACATCGAGAAAGGAACGGGAACAACATCGGAAATGAGCAAGTTCGAAGATGAACAGAACAAAGACATCCGCCCCATCATGCAAGGTCCAGCCGTGATGTTGAAGTCTAACCGCATGTTCTTCGCCTCGCCCTTGTGGTTCGTTCTCCTGCTCGTCATCGTTGGCGCAACCGTGGTAATCTTCATTGTGCTCCGCCAAAGGCAAGAAATATATTCCGACTCGCGCCGTCTTCGTGGTTCGAGAGCCAACAAAGTGGCCGCACGCCGCTTGAAACTCGCAGGCAAACTGATGGAAGAAAGCCGCCAAAACGAGTTCTACGACGAAGTGCTGCACGCCCTTTGGGGATATGTTAGCGACAAACTGGGCATCTCGGTAGAACAGCTAACACGCGAGAACATCGCCGAAACGCTTAACCGCAGAGCCGTAAACACCGAAACAATAGATAGCTTTATCGCCGCCATCGACGAGTGCGAGTTCGAACGTTACGCACCGGGCGACTCGCAAGGTAACATGAGTAAGACCTACGACATGGCCGTAAAGGCTATTATGGACATCGAATCCACTATGAAATCAAACAAGAATGCCCCCACCCTAGTGCTGCTAACCTTGGTGATGAGCATGCTGTCGCTGACGGCAAACGCTGTAACCAAGGCCTCGGCCGACCAAGAATATAAGCGTGGAAACTACCCGCAGGCCATCGCCGACTACAAGGCGTTGCTGAAAAAAGCACCTTCGGCCGAGGTGTATTACAACCTTGGCAATGCCTATTTCCGCTCCGACAGCATCCCACAGGCCATTTTAGCCTACGAAAGGGCGGCACTTATCAACCCCGGAAATAGCCAAATAAGGTTCAACTTGCAATTCGCACGCGGCAAGACCATCGACAAAGTGGCCGAACCCGACGAGATGTTCTTCGTCACTTGGTATCGTTCTGCGGCCAATCTAGCCACAGCAGACGGCTGGGCAACCACGGCTTTGCTCTCGGCTGCGTTGCTGGGATGCTGCATTCTGCTGTATTTCTTCAACTCGCGTATACCTGTTCGCAAGGTTGGCTTTGGCTGTTCCATCGCCTTTGCCTTACTTTTTGTGCTTTCAATCATATTTGCCATGCACCAAAAGAGCGCACTCACCAGTAAAGAAGGAGCGATAATCATGGCACCAGCAGCCAATCTTAAAAAGACGCCCATACGTTCGGGAGCCGATGAGGCCGTGCTGCACGAAGGCACAAGGGTAGACATTACCGACCGCTCCATTAAGGGTTGGCTGGGCGTTAAGCTTGCCGATGGGCGCGAAGGATGGATCGAACAAAACACGGTGGAAGAGATTTAAGGCAGGTTCGCCGACATCGAACACCATCCTGCAAAGCACGCTTAACAAGCGCGCATATACCTTATTATATAGAAAAGATGAGGTTTTTGAAAGCAAAGTGCCTTTAAGCACCGAACAACAGCACGCGCCACGTGGCCGTACAAAGCTGCTTGTAGTGGCGCTACAAAAGGCTTGTACAGACACTACAAGCACCTTGTAGCATGACTACAAGAAGCTTGTAGCCCCAGTACAAACAGCTTTGTACAGGCAAAGGGCTGACAAAGGCGGCTGGCAAACCTATTACAACACCTGTTCTTTTCTGCTCTTAATATATTAAGGAGCAGTCAGGCAATGTATAAAAGACGCATCTCGCATTTACAACAGGCACGTCCTGCCGATATAAAGCCGTGTCCTGCATATATTAAATACATGCCTACCATATATAAAGGACTACGTGGACATCGCGCAACTTGCGCCTACACGTCTCTCTGTTTCTGGTGTTCATCGCCTTCAACGCTAAACAGAAAAGCTTGCCACCTTAATATAATAAGGAGACGGAGAAGGCAGAATAACTCAAGAGTGCATTGGGCTTACAACCCAACGGATGCACAAACATGCGCATAAAACGTCTGTCGCCACAGATGCAAAAGATAGAGAGATTAGAACCCATCAACAACAACAGAACAACAGTAAAAAGGAAGAATGAACCTCACCAACATCTTGGAACTAGACCGAATGGTGCTTGCCTGGTTCAACGGGAGCAACTCGCTCTTCGTCGATTCCTTGGCCGTAAACCTCACTTCGGGATTCACGTGGATACCACTCTACGTGGTTCTTATCTACGTCATCATCAAAAACAACGACACCATGCCGCAAATATTCCTCACCATAGGATGCGCCGTGCTTGCCGTTGTGGTGGTGAGCGTGTCGGTAGAACTCATCATCAAGCCCCTTGTTGGGCGATGGCGACCCAGCAACGACCCCTATATCAAGCACACCATCAAGATTGTTAACGGCATACGCAGTGGCCAATACGGATTTTTCTCGGCGCATGCCGCCAACACATTCTCGTTGGCAGTGTTCCTCAGTTTGCTCATCAAGAGCCGTCCTTTGGCCGTCATGCTCTGCCTTTGGTCGGCCGTTAACTGCTGGACACGCCTCTATCTAGGCCTCCATTACCCACTCGACATCCTCTTCGGACTACTTTGGGGTGCACTCATAGGTTGGTCGGCCTACGCGCTTTATCGTCGTTGGGGCAAGCCATTAGGCCTTCCCCGCACACAAGTAACACCCCAAACCACCGCCTCAGCCTATTTAAAGGCCGATGTTGGCAAGGTGTTGCTCACAATGGCGCTGTGGATTTGCGCCATCATCATATACAGCTTATTCAACGCATAAAAATGAATACTAAACACATCAGGATAAAAGACTATAACTACGACTTGCCCGACGAACGCATAGCCAAGTTTCCCTTGCCCCAACGCGACAAGAGCAAACTACTGGTTTACAATCACGGCGAGGTGTCACAAGACGAGTTTAGCAACATCACCCGCTACCTACCGCAGGGCGCACTCATGGTTTTCAACAACACCAAGGTTATTCAAGCGCGCCTGCATTTCAGAAAAGAAACGGGGTCGTTCATCGAAATATTCCTCCTCGAACCTGCATTGCCCGCCGATTACGAACAAATGTTCCAAACAACGGATGCCTGTTCGTGGTATTGCATGGTGGGAAATCTGAAGAAATGGAAAGGCGGACCGCTAACTACTACCATCGAGATAGCAGGTCAACCAGCAGCAGTACAACTCACTGCCGAACGCGACATGTCGTGCGAAACGGCACTGAAAATAGACTTCAAATGGACTGGCAACAAACTATCTTTTGCCGAACTGCTCGACAAAGCAGGCGAATTGCCCATCCCGCCCTACCTCAATCGCAACACGCAAGAAAGCGACAAAACCACTTACCAAACCGTCTACTCCAAGATTAAGGGCTCGGTAGCCGCCCCAACTGCCGGTCTACACTTCACGCAAAGGGTGCTTGCCGACATCGACCAGCACGGCATCGACCGCGAAGAGCTTACCCTACACGTTGGCGCAGGCACCTTCAAGCCCGTAAAGAGCGAAGAAATTGAGGGCCACTCCATGCACACCGAGTATGTGTGCATACGCCGAACAACGCTCGAAAAGCTGCTGCAACACAACTGCGAGGCCATAGCTGTGGGCACAACCAGCGTGCGAACCCTCGAAAGCCTGTACTACATGGGCTGTAAGGTAAAAGCCAATCCCAACGTCTCGCTCGAACAATTGCACGTAAATCAATGGGAGCCCTATGACCAAACGCCCACCAACATCACGCCCACAGAAGCCATTGGCGAACTGATTGCCTACATGGACCGAAACAATTTGCCCTCGCTCCATTCCAGCACGCAAATAATCATCGCGCCAGGCTATCAATATAAAATCGTAAAACGCCTCGTCACCAACTTCCACCAACCGCAAAGCACATTGCTTTTACTGGTTAGCGCGTTCGTTGGAGGCGATTGGAAAAGCATCTATCGCTATGCGCTCGACAACGATTTCAGGTTTTTAAGCTATGGCGACAGCAGCATTCTCATTCCCTAACACCAAACAGCAAGACTATGAAAAAAGGAGATAAAGTAAGGTTTCTAAGCGAGACGGGCGGCGGTATCGTTGCTGGTTTCCAAGGAAAAAACATCGTGTTGGTACAAGATTCCGACGGTTTCGAGATACCCATGAGCATCAACGAGGTGGTGGTTGTAGACGAGGATTTGGACCGCAAGCAAGGCAGAACGTCAAAGGTGACCAACGAACAGAAGACGAACACCACGCAACAAGACACCCCTGGCAAGCAATCTATCAAGGCATTGCTAAGTGGCGGATACGAAAACGAAGAAATTGACAACGAAACGGAACACGAAACAGACCCTGCCGACAGCGAAATTACCTTCCGCAAGCCTGTTGAAGAACGTGTGGGCGGCAACAGTTTGAACGTGTATTTGGCCTTCGTTCCCGAAAACGCACGGCAGTTGAGCCACACCAAAATGGCCGTAGAGCTTGTGAACGACAGCAATTATTACCTGCGTTACGCCTTTGCCACTGCCGAGGGCGAAAGTTGGATGCTGCGCAACGAGGGCGAGATGGAACCCAACACCAAGGTTACGCTCGAAACCATTGCCGCTGAAGACTATAACAGCTTTGAGCAATCGGCCTTCCAAGCCATTGCGTTCAAAAGGCAAAAAAGCTATGTGCGCAAACCTGCTATCGACGTAAAGCTACACATCGAGCCGCTTAAACTGTTCAAACAACATCTCTTTGCCGAAACGCCTTTTTACAACGAGCCTGCCATGCTCTATACCATCGTCGAGGGCGACGAGCCAGCCGAACCGCCCGTTAGTGAGATTGATGCAGACAAGCTGAAAACGGAGATGTTCTCTAAGGCTGCTATACAAAAGATGAAACAAGATGCGCGGTCTGCCAAAGGCGCAGTTTCGGCAACTGGCAAACACGCTCATCACGACCGCAAAACTAACGAGCCATTGGTGGTCGACCTGCATGCCCACGAGATTTTAGAGACTACACAAGGTATGGATTCGCTCGATATTCTGCAATATCAACTGGAAGTTTTCCGCCGAACACTTAAAGAGCACGCCAACGAACGCGGCCTTAAAATCGTTTTCATCCACGGTAAAGGCGAAGGCGTGCTACGAAAAGCCATCATCAACGAACTGAACCGACACTTTAAAGGCTACACTTACCAAGATGCCTCGTTCCAAGAATATGGGTATGGAGCAACGTTGGTAAAGGTGAAAGGGTGAAAGAGTGAAAAGGTGAAAAAGTGAAAAGATGGGAAAGATGAAAGGGTGAAAAGATGGCTAACGCCCACAAAGCCGCGTATGGTTTCTAAATATCCACGTTTCCCTTGCGTGTCTAGTTTACCTAGCTCTCCTAGATTTCCTAACTCTCCTAGTTTCCCTAGATTTCCTAGTTCTCCTAGGATTCCTAGTTCTCTTAGGATTCTGGTTGACGAAACCCGCAAAGCATTTGGCTTAACTCCTTAACTCCATAACTCCTTAACTCCTGAGCTATTGGCTTAACTCCTTAACTCCATAGCCCCTTAACTCCTGAGCTATTGGCTTAACTCCTTAACTCCATAACTCCTTAACTCCTCAAAAGAACTCCTCAAAAAGAACTCCTCAAAAAGAACTCCTCAAAAAAGAAATTATGCAACACGGATATATCAAAGTGGCGGCAGCTATTCCTGCTGTTAAAGTGGCCGACTGCCATTTCAACGCCGAACAAACAGAGCAGCAAATCAAGCAAGCCAACGAACAAGGGGCAGAAATCGTGGTGTTTCCCGAACTAGGCATCACGGGCTACACCTGTCAAGACCTCTTCACACAGCAGCTACTCATCGAGCAAGCCGAACAAGCAGTAGGCTCACTGCTCGAAAACACGAAGACGTTAGACATCATTGCCGTGGTTGGCGCGCCTGTCGCAGTAGACAGTATCTTGCTCAATTGCGCCGTGGTCTTTCAAAGAGGCCACATCCTTGGCATCGTTCCCAAAACCTATCTGCCCAATTACAGCGAGTTTTACGAAAAAAGATGGTTCGCATCCACCCACCATCTCAACGAAACATCCATCCACTACGCTGGTCAGCAAGCCCTACTCACAGCGCAAAGCCAAATCTTCGTCACCGCCGATGGCGTAAAATTCGGCGTTGAAATATGCGAAGACGTATGGGCGCCCAATCCCCCCGGCACTTATTTGGCACTTGCTGGTGCCGACATCGTTTGCAATCTCTCGGCCAGCGACGAGCTTATCGGCAAGCACGCCTACCTTAAAAGTCTGCTAGCACAGCAAAGTGCACGTACAATGGCAGGCTATGTGTACAGCGGATGCGGCTTTGGCGAAAGCACACAAGACGTGGTTTACGGAGGAAACGCCCTGATTTACGAAAACGGGAAACTGCTAGCCCAAAACAAACGTTTTGATTTCGAACCGCAAATCGTCGTTTCCGAGATAGACATCTTTAAACTTCGTGCCGAACGGCGCACCAATAGCACCTACGTTAACGCCCAACACGGGCACACCGCCTTGTTGCATACGGCCCAAGCTCCTCTCACCAACAAGCCCTTCGCCCTGCAACGCACCATCGACCCCTTGCCTTTCGTGCCGCAAGACGAACAGATGTACGACAGTTGCGAGGAGATTTTCAACATCCAAGTGTCGGGTTTGGCCCAACGCCTTAAACACATCCATGCCTCAAAGGTGGTGCTGGGCATCAGTGGCGGACTAGACTCCACACTCGCCCTCCTAGTATGTGTGCGTACTTTCGACAAGCTAGGACTTTCACGCGAGGGCATCATCGGCGTTACCATGCCAGGCTTTGGTACAACCAACCGAACCTACCGAAACGCCATCGACTTAATGCGCGAATTGGGAATAACCACCCACGAAATCAACATCGCCAAGAGTGTAACCCAACATTTCGAAGACATTGGGCACGACATGGCCGTGCACGACGTGGTGTATGAAAACGGACAGGCACGCGAACGCACCCAAATTCTTATGGATTTGGGCAACAAACTCGGCGGAATTGTTATAGGAACGGGCGACCTTTCCGAACTGGCATTGGGCTGGGCCACCTACAACGGCGACCACATGAGCATGTATGCCGTAAACGTAAGCATCCCCAAGACCCTCATCAAACACCTTGTTCGCCACGTTGCACAAACCATGCACAACGAGGCTACCTGCCAAACGCTCTACGATATCATCGACACGCCCATCTCGCCAGAACTTATTCCTGCCGACGAAGCAGGCAACATCAAGCAGAAAACCGAAGATCTCGTTGGCCCATACGAGCTACACGACTTCTTCATCTACCACTTCTTGCGCCACGGTTTCACCCCCCAACGCCTCTTTATCATGGCTCGTCATGCCTTCGCATCGCCGCAACAACGTGCCAAGCATTATTCCGACGACGAGATAAAACACTGGCTAAGGGTCTTCCTCCGCCGTTTCTTCGCCCAACAGTTCAAGCGTTCGTGCCTGCCCGATGGACCGAAAGTGGGTAGCGTTAGCCTAAGTCCGCGTGGCGATTGGCGAATGCCCAGCGATGCAACGGCCAAAATGTGGCTCGACGAGTGCGAGAAGCTGTAGCGAAACAGGCAACATGACAACAGGCAACAATATCTTTTCCTGCTTATTTCAACACATACAACGGGAAACGCGGAACACCCTCTTTAGCTATCACCCCCGCGTTGCATAAACGATTGAGCCATTTCTGCGCCAGATATTGGGTTAGTCCAAATTGCGTGCGCATTATCTTACAGGTGATATAATTGTGTTCTTTCAGGTAAGTCTTAACTTGCTCCGACATCTGTTGCTCCGTGTATTGGCTAGACTGGTTTGAATGTTTTGTACGAACAAACCGAACGCCCTGCGACACTTCTTTTACCAAACTTGCCTCTGGGCGGAAATTAATTCCGGCAATGAGCACATCATTGCCGGTAACCTTTCTGTCCGCATTATTGTCGTCTACATTTAAGCTAGCCGCCAAAGAAAGGTAGCCTATCTCGGGAATGTAAAACCTACGGCCCTCAATAAAAGCCTGAACGCAGAGGTCGCGCAGTTCGGTCAGAACGGCGGCCACATCTCCCTTGGTCAACGAGCATCTTTTTTCTATGGCTGCTTCCAGTTCGCGGGCCGTCAATGGTTCTCGCAAAATCAAGCGAACATACTGCCGGCTTTTGCCAGAACCCATTGCATTGTTGATGGTGTATAAGTCGTATTTCAGCTGCATGTTTATAATTTGTTGGTTATTGTTACATCTTGGTATATTCTTTTGTTATGTGTTTAGGTGGGCACGCCAATGCTTGTGCACCCGAAACAAGTGCACCCGAAAATGGCAATCGCCGTTGGGGGTAGCCATTTAAGTGGCATCATGCAGACCTGCAACGGGCACGGCATGAACAACCAACGTACAAAAGTCGGAAAAAGACTTGATATACGCAAAAAAAATGGCATGTTAACAGGAAAATTCTCCATGCTGTTTACCTGTTAGCCACTGGCTTTGGCTGCAACAAACACGGCTTGGCTTAGGCCACATCCGCACTTAAACAGCAAACATCCACACTGTTGCAAACCTGCGATTAAAAGCAAACGGCAAGTTAATAGCAGGGCTGTTACAATCTGTTTTATCAACGTTTGGCAGTTGTTGGCCTATGCCATGAACGTTCACGGCATAGGCCAAAAAGGCTCATGGTAAATGCCATAAAAGTTCATGGCAAATGCCGAACAATCGTAGGAAGCCACACATCGGCATGCAACCTATGGTGTATCATGTCGTGACATAATGGCGTTACACATTGCATTTTTACTTGAAACCATGCAACTTTGCACTTATAAAAATCTTGATTACGTGAAGTTATAGGCGGGTACCCCCAGATTTCGCAACGGGAATGAGGGTTTGAACCCCTCGCCCCATCTGCTTTCCGCTAGCAACCGCAAAAGCCATAGCATTTTATTTTTCGCTTATCGTGATTGCGGTTCTCAATGATAAGGAAGGCCACAATATAATTATAGTCGCGTTTGGCAGAAAAACGGGTGCCGGATATTTTAACCGTCAACTTATAATCCTTGTTCACATACAGATAGTTTTCATCGTTCTTGGCCACAAGCGAGAACTTTTCTAGCTTGCCGTTTACCATCACATACGCGTTTTCTGCCGAGTCAGTTGTCATTACATACCGATCTTTCTCCACATCATCAAGACTCTTGTAGAACGTACAAAGTCCACCGTCAATCTCCGCGGGAATTGAATCTAAGTAACCAATCTCAATCCCCACCCTTCCTTTCTTTGTTGCAAAACTGTCGACAAAAGCCCATGCGGCAAGACAAACAATAAAAAGCACTCTTAATTTGCACATAACAACACGCTAAAAATGATAAACTAACAAACCAACAAGCCAAACAGATGAGCTGAAAGACTTAGAAACGCACAAATCTATAAACTAAAAAACAACTCATAGACTCACCCACACAGGCAAACTATGGCTCTATTAGGAGATCGTCTTTCGTCACCAATTTCAGCGTTGTCTTTTCTTCTTTAATCACGGCGCGATACATACCATCCCGCTTAACGCATATCAGCACCAACTGTTTAGCATCCTTGTTTTGGCATCTATCCGCTTCTATCACGCAATCGAACCTATTGGCTTGCAGCATCTCGGCAATGGCGCGGTCGTCTTTTGTGCCTAAATAAGACCTCCTTTCATCACCTCCTTCATCTCTATTTGCGAGATTATCAACCAAAAAGTATCGCAATTGGTCATCGTAAACATACACCTTGTGCCAACACTCGTACACTTTGCGAAGCCAATCGCTAACTGTAAGCGAAGCGATACTGTCTGTGGGGACGGATTTTTTCTTGGTCGTGAGGTCGCATACGTAAATATACGTTGTTGCATAGAGCTTCACCTGCGTCGGAATATTGAATATCCTACGCATCTTAAGGATGGTTTTTTCTCCCATTCGCTGAAATTCCCCGGTGTTCCACGTTTGTGCCGAAACACTCGTTGCAAACAAAACAAGCAACAATAAGATTATCCTTTTCATACGCCAATCTATTTCGTTTTATGCGTTAACTCCCTGAAAGAAGCCTTATCACAGCGGTATTGAAAAACCAATACTATGCCATTGCGCCATTGTAGACCAACCAACGAAGTGGATTAGCCCCTAAAAAGGCACGCGCGCACCAAACACCCGCTTTACGTTCTGGGTGGTTTGGCGGGCTATTTCGTCGGTGGTGGTGGCGTAGGCATTGGCCATTACCTCCACAACATGGGTGAGATAACTGCTCTCGTTGCGCTTGCCGCGCATGGGAACAGGAGCCATGTAAGGGCCATCGGTTTCGAGAACGATGCGCGAAAGGGGAATATGGGGTAACACGCTAGGCAGGTTCGACTTCTTAAAGGTAAGCACACCGCCAATGCCCAGCACGAATTTGTCGAACTGCAAGAAGGCATCGGCCTCGCGTTCGTTACCCGTAAAGCAATGGAAAACACCGCCTGGCAGTTCCTTTTCGTATCTTTTGATGATGTGCACCATCTCGTTTTGCCCCTTTCTGCAATGTATCATCAAGGGCAATTGGTATTCGGCCGACCAGCGCACTTGCTCTTCGAAGGCTTCAAGTTGTTGCTTTTCGAACTCGCGACTCCAATAAAAGTCTAGCCCCACTTCGCCAATGGCGATAAAGGGGTGCGGCTCTTCAAACCGCCGTTTCATGCGTTTAAGCACCTCAGCATAGTCGGCCTTCACCTCTTCGGGATGCAAACCCATCATGGCGAAGGCGTAGTTGGGGTAACGTTGAGCCAGCAAGAGGGCGGCATCGCCACTTGGTTCGTCGATGGCCGGAACAAAAATCTTGCTCACTCCTGCCGCTTTGGCACGTGCAACAACCTCGTCTAGGTCGCCGCGATAGTCGTCCACATCTAGGTGGATGTGCGTATCTATAATCTCTGTTGTCATGTTCTCGTTTTACATTCTGTTGGCCTTGAACCCAATTACAAAAGCCCCAAAAACCTTGCTCCCCACTACTTATGGGGAGAAAACCGCCAACATACATGCACCGAAAGCAAGCTGTCCCAATCCTTTTGCATTGGGACAGAAACCCGTTCGGTGCCTCGGTTGGTTCTACAAACTCGGCAAAGCCGCATTGGGTAGCGACATCGAATTTAATAGAACCAGCCCTTACGAGAAACGATTAAGGCATGTTTAGCACCAGCCTTAATACAGATGTTCCTCGTTGCGGCGGTAATAATATATCACCCCCAGCTTTCTACACTCGGCGAAACGCACCTCTGGCGGTTCGTGTTCAAAGTGTTTCTCGATTTGGTTCCACAAGTCGAGGATGATGTTGTCTGTTTCAGGGCGTAGCGTGTGCAACGTGTCTACGGCCTTGTTCGTTCGGGCTTGCAGCGACTTTTGCTGCTTATAGGTCTCCATAAAGATGTCGTAATGCGTGGAAACCATCCCGATGGTGGGGTTGTAAATGGGTCGCCCGCCTTGCTTAATGCGTTCTTTCTCGCCCTCGATGACACGTTGGCCAAACTTGGCTAAGCCCTCTTGGGTTTTAAGATTGGGCAATGACGTGGCATGTTCGCTAAGTCCGTAAAGTTTCAGAGCCGACTTTTTAATCTCTCCGCGCTCAACACACATGAAGAGCACTTGCAGAAAATGGCTCACATACATTACGGCATTGCGCTGCACGCGGTCTATCTTGCCCGTCTGTCTGGCTTGCGCCGTAAGCGAAGTTCGATACTGCTGGGCTGCCGTCAGTAGCCGGTCGTAGGCAGGTCTAGCCCTGTTAATCACGCTCCAATCGATAAATCGATTTCTTGCCGCATACACACTCTCGTTTTCGAGTAGCATTTTCAGTGCTTTAAGTCGTGCGGCATCTGTCTTAGGTAGTCGTCGGTATGGCATGGTATTGTATTTAGGTGAGAGGTTCTAGTATTTTCTGTTCATCATTTTCGAGGCATAGTTAATGAGATTTTCTTTTCTTTCGGCAGGCACATTCACCTCATCGAGGTAGCGTTTGCCACATTCAAAGTAGTGTTCTATTCGCCGTTCGGCCATCTTGTCGATGCCCATAGCGTTGTAGAGCTGGGTTATGGCCGCAATTTTTTCTTGCGCATCGCATTGCTCTTGGCCAACCCAGTGTTGCAGTTCGGCCCGTTGTGCGGCATCGGCCTTGTTGAAAGCGTTGATAAGCATGTACGTTTTCTTGTTGCTAACGATGTCGCCGCCAATGGCCTTGCCAAACACTTTGCTGTCGCCGTACACGTCTAGGAAGTCGTCTTGCAGCTGAAAAGCCAAGCCTATTTGCTCGCCAAACTTATATAATAGGTCGGCATCTCGCTGTGGAGCATCGGCCAACAGCGCGCCCATCTTCATGGCACAGGCCAACAGCACACTGGTTTTTAGGCGTATCATCTCGATATATTCGTCTTCGGTTACATCGTTGCGATGCTCAAAGTCCATATCGTATTGCTGCCCTTCGCCAATTTCGAGTGCCGTCTCGGTAAACAGTTCCATCACGGGTTTCAGCTTTGCGGCATCACATTGTGCCACCAGCTGATAAGCCAGAACCAGCATCGAGTCGCCCGATAGTATGGCCGTATTGGCATCCCAACGCTTATGCACGGTGGGTTTACCACGTCTCAGGGCGGCATTGTCCATCAAGTCGTCGTGCAAGAGCGTGTAGTTATGGTAGGTTTCCAATCCGCAAGCAGGTGCAAGAATGCTTTCGGGGTCGTCCTTAAACAGGTTATAGGCCAGCAAAGCAAGCGTAGGCCTAATACGTTTGCCCCCAATGGAGAGCACATAACGTATGGGTTCGTAAAGCGATTGCGGCTTACGATTGAAGGGCAAAGCCTCTAAATATGCGTTTATTTTGCTGAGAATTAGATCGTCTGTCAACATGTTGACTAATTTTTAAAGTTTAAATACGATAGGTATGGCAAAGAGCGTGCGGCATGGTTTGCCTTTGTCTAGCCCAGGTTTCCACTTGGGCATGTGGCTGATAACGCGTAGAGCCTCGGCATCTAAGTCTTCGTTTACGCCGCAAACCACCTTTTGGTCGGTGATGGTTCCGTCTGCATTGACGATAAACGACACCATCACACTGCCTTGGATACCCTGCTCTTGGGCAGTTGGCGGATAGCGAAGGGTGCGTTGCAGCCACTTCATAAACTCCACAATGCCGCCTGGATACTCAGGCATCTGTTGCACAACGCGCGGCTTATCGTCGTTGGCTATTGGTTCGGGAACAGGCTGTTCGATGGCCGTTGTAGGCGTTTCGTTCTGTTGCACGGTTGCCTCCTCACCTTCTTTTTCCTCATCGTTGCGCTCGTTCAGCTTGTCGGGCAATGCCACGGGCGTGTCCACCGCCTTAATTTTCGTGGTGATAGAGGGTGCGGCAGTGGGAATTGCGGCGGCCACCATTTCGCTTTTCTCCACGTCGGGCAGTATTTCCATCTCCTCGAAGAAGTCGTCTGGCACCTCGTCGTCGAAGTCAAAGGTACGCGAATTGCTGTTGTACTCCAGCGCCACAAACAGGAACGAGAGCACAACAACAAGTCCAAGCAAATAATTGGTTACGCGCTTGTTCTCCAAATTGGCACTATGTGTCTTCTTTACCTCCACACGATTGAAGTTGTTGCAACAAAGTTAGAGCTTTCACGGCGAATGAAACTCAATTCACCTACAAATATAATGATATAATTGGAAAAAGGTGTAACTTTGTAGATAAAACAGAAAGAAGTTGATGAAAAAAGTTATTTTCGCCCTTATTTTGTTCTTTATGGCGGATAAAATGGCGGCACAAGAGAGCCAAACGGCTTATAATTTCTTGCGGCTGCCTGTTAGTGCGCACGCCGCCGCGCTAGGTGGCGACAACGTTACGCTCATTAACGACGATGCTTGGCTGATGTTCAACAACCCTGCATTGCTGTCGTCGGTGAGCGATAAGACACTTGCATTGAACTACATGAACTTCATGCGGGGTGTTAATTTGGCCGGCGTGGCCTACAACAAGGTGATAAAAGAGCGCGCCTCGGCTGCCCTTTCGGTTAACTATGTGGACTATGGCAAAATGCGATATACCACTGCCGACAACCAAGACTTGGGCGAATTTGCCGCAAGAGACATCGCCGCAACGGCTTATTTCTCGTACATGCTTACTGATAAATTGGCTGGCGGCATCGCTGCAAAGGTGCTGTCGTCGAGCATCGGGCACTATACATCGATTGGTATGGGCGTAGACCTTGGCCTGAACTATTACGATTCCGAACGCGAGCTGTCGCTTTCGGTGGTGGCTAAGAACCTAGGCGGACAGCTTAAAGCCTACGAAGACGACTACGAGGCGATGCCGATAGACGTGCAGATGGGCATCAGCAAACGCCTGCAACACACGCCTTTCCGCTTTTCGGCAACGCTGGTAGACCTCAATCACTGGCATTATGCGCTGATGAAACATTTTGTTTTTGGCGTGGATGTAGACCTTTCGCCAAACATTTGGGTGGGCGCAGGATATAGTTTGCGGCGTGCCAACGAGATGAAAGTGGGCGATGCCGAGAACGCCAGCAGTCATGGCGCGGGCTTGTCGCTGGGTGCAGGTTTGCAACTGGAACGGTTTAAGCTGAATTTGGCTTATGGCAAGTACCACGTTTCTAGCTCGTCGGTGGTGCTTAACGTGTCGTTTGCGATGTGAGTTGTGAGTTATTAAGTTAATAACTCACCAACTTATCGACTCAAAAGCTCATAAACTCACCAACTCATAAACTAAAAAATAAACTTACAAACAACAATACTCTATGAAGAAAATAACCATCGCCATCGACGGACTTTCGTCGTGCGGAAAGAGCACTATGGCCAAGATGTTGGCCAAAGAAGTGGGATATATCTATGTAGACACGGGCGCAATGTACCGCGCCGTAACGCTTTTTGCCATGCAAAACGGCATGATTGCGCCCGACGGCCATGTTGACCGCGAGGCTCTGAAAGCGAAAATGGACACGCTAAGGGTGGAGTTTAAGCTAAACCCCGAAACAGGAAAGGCCGAAACTTACCTCAACGGCGAGAATGTTGAACGCGAGATTAGGGGCATGGAGGTGTCCGGCCACGTTAGTTCAATTGCGGCAATAGACTTTGTTCGCACGGCTCTTGTGGCTCAGCAACAACGTATGGGGCAGGATAAGGGTATCGTGATGGATGGTCGCGACATTGGTACGGTGGTGTTTCCCGATGCCGAACTGAAAGTGTTTGTCACGGCTTCGGCCGAGGTTAGGGCGCAACGCCGCTTCGACGAGCTTGTAGGCAAGGGCATGGAGGCCAACTACGATGAAATTCTTCGCAACGTTCAAGAGCGCGATTATAAGGATAGTCACCGCGAAGTGAGTCCGTTGCGCAAGGCCGACGATGCCATTGAGCTAGACAACGGACAGCTAACCATCGCCCAACAGCTGCAATGGCTGGTGGATAGGTTTGAAGAAAAGGTGGGGAAGGAGTAAGGAGGGAAGTAATAAGGAGAGGAGTAGTAAGGAGGGAAGTAGGAAGTAGTAAGGATAGAAGTAGAAAGGGGTAAGAGGGAAGTGGTAAGGAGTAAGGAGAGAAGGAGAAAGGAATAAGGAGAGAAGTGGTAAGGAGTATGGAGGGAAGTAGAAAGGAGGAAGTTGGAAAGTAGAAAGGAGCAAGCGGTGAAGGAGTAAATAGGTAAGCCGTGAAAGAGCCGAAAGAATAAAGCAACAAAGGCCTTTCTTTTCAGGCAAATGGCCGGAAAAGTGCCTTATCAACAGCCAAGACCCGCTTATCATCTTTCCCTTATTTCAGCCTTTCGCTCTTCCCTTCCCGCCAAAAAGGATTAAAAAAAGAATTAATAAATTTAAGAAACCTCAATTTTTGTCACGATAAAGTTTGCATTTTCAAATATCTTGCCTATCTTTGCAGTGACAAGTTTAGGTCACGAGGATTGCTTATTGCAAGCCAGTTCTCGCAAACTAATGATGAATATCCTAATTGTCAGTAAAAATAGATTATAAATTTTGAGTTAATTACTGTTTTTGGAGGAGGTTCTTCGCGATGAAGGGGCTCCTTTTTTAGTGCCTACTTGTGAGTATCGAGCAAGTGTGCAGCCGCAGTTATAGGCAGGTTCTAAAAGTTACCTTTACTGTATTTTCAGCTTTTAGCTGAGCAGGTTTTGCTTACTTCTTGAAGGAGCATAGTGAACCATGCTTTCTGAAAGAGTAAGCGAAAGATGCCAGATAAAAGCAAAAAGACAGTGAAGAGCAATACAAGGAACATCAATTGAACCTTTGCGGGGAACTTTTAGAACATGCCAATAATAAACGCAAGCCCCAAAAGAACCACGCTTTCGAGGCCTTTCTCCCTTTCTTAGTTCGTTCTTCACGGCCTTATTGCCTTTAAATTACAAACCACAGCGTGAATACAAAGCCCCTTGTAGTGGCACTACAAGAGGCTTGTACGGACACTACAAGGGTCTTGTAGCAGCACTACAAGCGGCTTGTAGCCCCACTACAAACTACGTTGTACTGCACAGGTTGCCAGAAATTTGTGGACAAACGACTACGAAACCACGAAAGACAACAACGTAAACCACTAAAAAAGCAAAGGCACGACACGCAACATGTGTTGCAAGCCGTGCCTTCGATGCTATGTTTTGGGCTTATGCCCGATGTCAAATCTTTATTGTGCGCGTTCGATGTAAGCCACTACATCGCCCTTATTCACCTTGCTACCCTGCTTGGCGTTGATTTCAACCAGCTTGCCACCAAGTGCGGCAGGTACAGTAACAATCTCGCCCCAAGTGGCAACAATGTAGCAGAACACTTCGCCTTCCTTGTATTCCTTACCAATGTAAGGCTCAACGGTAGGTGCGCATTCGCCGTCGCCATTAAATTCCCAGAACAGTTGTCCCTTAACGGGAGCAACAAGCGCATCGGCCTTGGCGTGCTTAAAGGCGGCGAGTTCTTCAACCGACAGTTTGCTGCCCATTTTGGCATCCTTAGCCTTTTGCAAGTCGGCCAAGAAGTTCTTCTTTGCCTGTCCGCTCTTATAATTGCGGTATTGTTCGGGGTGCATAGCCAGTTCAAACAGTTCTTCATCGTCCTGTCCATACTCCCAACCGTTCTCGTCCATCTCCTTCTTAAACTCATCCAAGCTGTTTGGCAGCAGCGTATGTGGGTCGGCATCGGTAAATTCGAGCCCTTTTTCCTTGGCCAAAGCCACCAATTCGGGTGCGATTGTTCCAGGAATTTTGCCACTCTTGCCCAAAATCATACCCCACATGGAATCGTCCATCATCACGAAACGACCCTTGCCTTGCTCCATAGTGAGGAGGTTCATCAGCGCAATGTTCTTCACATACTGCGAGAATGGCGTTACGAGAGGTGGATAACCCACGCGTGGCCAAACGTATTCCACCTCGTTGAAGAGGTTGATAAGCATGTCGTCGGTAGACAATTCGGGCTCGCCCTTCTTCGCACGGATGCTATTGATGGTGCTATGTATGCCCGCTAGGTCGGCCATCATACTGCCCATCATACCACCAGGCAAACCACAACCAAGCAGCAACGAGCTCATCAGCTTGTTGGCGGGATTGATAAAGTAGCCCAACCACTCGTCGATGAACTCTTGTGTCAATGCGCGCGCCTTCATGTAAGCACTCATGTTGATTTCGGGAACGTCGAAACCTTCGTTCTTCAACATGCTTTGCACCGAGATAACGTCGGGATGAACCTTACCCCAAGATAGCGGTTCGATAGCCGTGTCGATGATGTCGGCACCGTTGTTGCACACCTCCAAGACAGAAGCCATCGACAAACCGGGGCCTGTATGGCCGTGATACTCGATGATAATGTCGGGGTGTTTGTCCTTAATGGCCTTCGTTAGCTGACCCAACAAGGCGGGTTGGCCAATGCCGGCCATGTCTTTAAGGCAAATTTCCTTTGCTCCGGCCTCGATAAGTTGGTCGGCAATGTTGCTATAATATTCCAGCGTATGTACGGGCGAAGTGGTAATACAGAGCGTTCCCTGCGGCGTCATGCCAGCCTCGGCCGCCCATTTAATGCTGGGTATGATGTTACGAACGTCGTTCAAGCCGTCGAAAATACGGGGTATGTCCACACCTTGCGCGTGTTTCACCTTATACATCAGCGCACGAACATCGTCGGGCACGGGGTACATTCGCAAAGCGTTCAGTCCACGGTCTAGCATGTGGGTCTTTATGCCCACCTCATTAAAAGGCTTACAGAATGCTCGCACACCCTCGTTGGGGTTTTCACCTGCAAGCAGGTTAACCTGCTCGAAGGCACCGCCGTTGGTTTCCACACGCGAGAAACATCCCATCTCAATAATCACGGGAGCGATGCGCTCCAATTGGTCTTTGCGTGGCTGAAACTTTCCAGAGCTTTGCCACATGTCTCGATAAACAAGACTGAATTGTATTTTCTTTTTCATAAGTTGCTTATACAAATTACTATAAGTGGATAATATAGCGGTGCAAAATTAGATAAAAAAAATCAAATACGGCCCATTGCTTTGAAGTTTTTGCAGATAGTTAGCATTGCTTGGCGAGCAAAGGGGGCGGCAAGCATGCCACCAAATGCCACGCGCTGCACCGCAAATAACACCCGCCCTACCCCATAAAAGCAGCGCGAACAAGTGTTAAAAAGGGATAAGAGCAAGAAGGTTCACCATTTATTCGTTAATTTTGTAGCCTAGAATGCGAAGAAAATCGTTAATTGCCTTGTTGCTGTTTGTCGTCATATTTGTGACGGCGGGGGTTTATACACCCTACGCACAGCGAAAAAAAACGCCTAAGACGGCTGCCGAGAGGCAGGCCGACTCCATCAGGCGCGACTCGTTGGAACGTGTGGCCAACGACACTACACGCATGGATTCGCTGCAACGCGCCATCTACCGACACAACAAGCAGGTGGACGACTCCATCCGTCTCGACTCGATTAACCGACAAAAGAAAAACGGAATAGATGCGCCCGTGGTGTATTCGGGCAACGATTCGCTGGTTTACAACGCCGATTCAAAGATGGCTTACCTCTATGGTTCGGCCAAAGTGAAGTACGAAAACATGGACTTGGCCAGCGAACGCATACGCATCAGCACAGACAGTAGCGTGGTACACGCCACTGGTGCGCCCGACAGCACGGAGAAAAGCGGCGTTAAAGGCAAGCCCGTATTTAACATGGGGTCCGACAAGTACAGCAGCGACACGATGGCCTTTAACTTCAAATCGAAGAAAGGAATTATCAAAGAGGTGCACACACAGCAACAAGAGGGATTTCTTTTCGGCGAAAAGGCTAAGCGCGATGCCAATGGCGACGTGTACCTTCAACACGGACGATACACCACTTGCGATAAAGATTGCCCCGACTTTTACATCGCACTATCGCGTGCTAAGGTTCGTCCAGGCAAGGATGTGGTGTTCGGACCAGCATATTTAGTGGTGGCCGACGTGCCATTGCCGTTGGCCATTCCCTACGGTTTCTTCCCCTTTACCAAGAAATACAGCAGTGGCTTTATCATGCCCACATACGGCGACGAGAGCGAACGCGGCTTTTACCTGCGCGACATTGGCTATTATTTCGCCCTCGGAGATAAGTGGGACCTGAAGCTTTTGGGCGAAATATACACCAAAGGTTCGTGGGGTATATCGGCCGCAACCAACTATCGCAAGCGCTATCGCTACAACGGCAGCTTTTATTTTAGCTACCAAAACACCAAGACGGGCGACAAGGGACTGCCCGATTACTCGTCGCAAACCAGCTTTAAGCTGCAATGGAGCCACCGACAAGACCCCAAGGCCAACCCTTTCAGCAACCTTTCGGGAAGTGTTAACTTTGCCTCCACCAGCTACGAGCGCAACAACATGAACAGCCTTTACAACCCCCAAGCGCTTACACAAAGCACCCGAACATCGTCGGTTAGTTGGAGTACGGGCTTTTCGAGCATCGGACTAACGCTCAGTGCAACGGGAAACCTATCGCAAAACATGCGCGACTCGAGCATCGCACTTACCTTACCCGACCTCAACATCTCCATTGCGCGCTTTAATCCCTTTAAACGCAAGCACGCCGCAGGTAAGGAACGCTGGTACGAAAAGATTTCAATGAGCTACACCGGACAGCTAAGCAACTCGATAAATACGAAAGAAGACCGCCTGCTACACTCGAATTTGGTAAAGGATTGGCGCAACGGAATGATGCACAGCGTGCCTATCAGCGGGTCGTTTACGCTGTTCAACTACCTCAGCCTCAACCCCTCGGTATCGTTTACCGACCGCATGTACACCAATAAGATTAACCGTTCGTGGGACATCGCTCAGCAAAAAGAACGCCGCGACACCACTTACGGGTTCCACAACGTGTACGACTGGCGCATGAGCGTATCGGCCAATACCAAGCTTTACGGCTTTTGGACACCCAGCCGCAAGCTGTTTGGCGACAAGATTGTGGCCATTCGCCACGTCATCACGCCGCAAGTGAGTTTCAGTTACGCCCCCGATTTCGGCTCGGCGCGTTACGGCTACTACGCCACTTACCAAAAAACAGATGCTGCGGGCAACGTTTCGCTTGTAGAATACTCGCCTTTCGAGGGCTCGCTCTTTGGTGTGCCCGGCCGAGGAAAAACAGGTAGCGTGTCGTTCGACGTAGGAAACAACCTCGAAATGAAGATACGCTCCGACAAAGACTCAACGGGATTTAAGAAGATAAGCCTCATCGACGAGCTGGGTGCATCCATGTCGTACAACATGGCGGCCGAAAGCAGACCGTGGAGCGACCTTAGTATGCGCCTAAGATTAAAGTGGTGGAAGAACTACACGTTCAGCATGAACGCCGTATTTGCCACTTACGCCTATGAGTTAGACAAAGACGGCAACCCCTATGTGGGCACGCATACCGAGTGGGGACGCGGTAGGTTTGGCCGTTTCCAAGGCATGTCGCAAAACGTTTCGTTCACCCTTACGCCCGAAAAACTGGCTAAGCTGTTCGGCAAAAAGACGAAAGAAGACGACGATAAGAAACCAAACAAGAACGACGAAGGCATTGATACGAACATAGAAAGCAACATCGACGACGACATGGTTGAGGGACAACGCGGCGCAAGCAACCCTAACGACGGCGGAAAGACCGAGACCGACGACGACGGATACATGAAATTCTCCATGCCGTGGTCGCTAACCTTTGGTTATGGAGTAACGATGAGCGAGAATACCGACCGCGCTAAGTTCAACTACAAAACCATGCGCTACCCCTATAAGTTTACGCAAACGCTCAACATGAGCGGCAACATACGCCTTAGCGAGGGATGGAACATCAGTTTCTCGTCGGGTTACGACTTTGAAAACAAGAAAATATCCATGACCACGGCCTCGCTACAACGCGACCTTCACTGTTTCAGCATGAGTTGTTCGGTGGTTTTGGCTCCATACACCAGCTACAACTTCACCTTCCGTTGTAATGCCTCCACGCTTACCGATGCGCTTAAATACGACAAGCGCAGTGGCTACGGCAACGCCGTGCAATGGTATTAAGCAAGTGTAACAACTTCAACTAAACATATAATAATGAAGAAAACAACGCGCGCCATACACCAAGCCTACAAACGCCGCGATGCTTACGATGCCCTGAGCATGCCCGTTTACAACGCCGTGGCCTACGAGTTTGACAATGCACAAACGATGTCCGACGTGTTTTGCGGACGTATCGCAGCTCCCGATTACTCGCGCGTGGGCAACCCAACGGTTGAAAACTTCGAACGTCGCGTAAAGGGCATCACGGGCGCAACAGACGTTGTGGCCTTCAATTCGGGCATGGCGGCCATCAGTGCGGTGTTTATTGCACTGGCCGAACAAGGAAAAAACATCGTCAGTTCGCGCCATATGTTCGGCAACACCTACTCGTTGCTCACCTCCACACTCAAACGTTTCGGTGTGGAAGCACGCCTTTGCGACCTCACCAACCCTGCCGAAGTGGAACGTTTGCTCGACGACAACACCTGTTGCGTGTACTTAGAGATAATGTCGAACCCCCAATTAGAAGTGGTAGACATACCTGCGTTGGCCGCATTAGCCCACGCACGAGGCATCCCGGTGGTGGCCGACACCACGCTTATTCCCTTTACCGAGTTCTCGGCTAAGGCCCTCGGCGTGGATGCCGAAGTGGTTTCGAGCACCAAATACATCAGTGGTGGAGCAACGTCTTTGGGCGGATTGGTTATCGATTACGGCACATACGAACGCCTAGGCCGCGCCCTACGTGGCGAATTGCTCTTTAACTTCGGTGCCTACATGACCCCCCAAGCAGCCTATCTGCAAACAGTTGGCCTAGAAGTTCTCGATGCGCGCTATCGCATTCAGGCCGCCAACGCGCTGCAATTGGCACAAAGCTTGCAGGCATTGCCCCAAATTAAACGCGTAAACTACGTGGGACTGCCCGACAACCCCTACCACGACTTGGCCAAAAAGCAGTTTGGCAACACGGCCGGCGCCATGATAACCATCGACTTGGAGAGCAAAGCGGCCTGTTTCAACATGATAAACAAGCTTAAGCTTATTCATCGAGCCACCAATCTTTTCGACAATCGCACACTCGCCATCCACCCTGCCAGCACCATTTACGGCTCGTTCTCGCCCGAAGAACGCCAAGAAATGGACGTGTTGGACACAACTATCCGACTGAGTATAGGACTGGAAGACGTGGACGACCTGCTGGAAGACATCAAACAGGCGTTGAGCTAACTCTTTAGCAAGGCTGTTAAGCAAGGGTATGACGGAGCTGTTAAGGCAACGGCCGAGTTGCATTGTTAGCCCTCGCTGCTTGTAAACCAGAAAAGCAAAATACGAGTATGGCATGTAGGCTTACAACGCATTAATACGCAACCATAATTATTAATCCATAACGATAAGGCATATCACTCCTCCCTCACGTTGGAGAGTGGGCGGGGATGAGGCCGACATTTATTATGCAAAACTACGACTTCGACCAAATAATCGACCGCAAAGGCAGCGGCGACATCAAACACGACGCGCTGCTACCACGTTGGGGGCGCGACGACCTTTTGCCCCTTTGGGTGGCCGACATGGACTTTGCCACGCCTCCATTTATCGTTGATGCCTTGCGCAAACGATTGGAACACCCCATCTTTGGCTACACAGCAACGCCCGACGAACTATGGCAGAGCATCATCGACTGGCAGCAACGCCAACACCAATGGACTGTACAACGCCAGTGGCTAAGCTATATTCCCGGCATCGTTAAGGGCATTGGCTTTGTGATAAACGTGTTTACACGCCCTGGCGAAAAGGTGATTATACAGCCGCCCGTGTACCATCCGTTCCGCCTTACGCCACTAGCCAACGGGCGCGAAGTGGTGTTCAACCCACTGAAACGCAATGCCGAAGGCTATTACGAAATGGACTTCGACAACCTCGATGCCGTTTGCGACGAGCAATGCAAGGTATTTGTGCTATGCAACCCCCACAATCCAGCAGGGCAAACATGGTCTAAGGAAACGCTGCAACGCTTGGCCGACTTCTGTTACGAGCGCAACATCCTTGTGATTAGCGATGAAATTCACGCCGACATGGCCTTGTTTGGCAATCGCCATACGCCCTTCGCCACCGTGAGCCAGCGTGCGGCAGACATCTCCATCACCTTTGGCGCACCCTCTAAAACGTTCAACATGGCAGGCATTGTCAGCTCGTTTGCCATCGTTCCCAATGCCGAATTGCGCACCAAATTTTTCCGTTGGCTCGCCGCAAACGAACTGAACGAACCCACCATCTTTGCACCTATTGCCACCATTGCGGCCTTTACGCAAGGCGACGAATGGCGCAAGCAGATGCTGAAATACATTGAGGGCAACGTGCATTTCGTTGAAGCGTATTGCAAAAAGCATATCCCTGGAGTTAAAACCTTACGTCCGCAGGCCAGTTTCTTGGTGTGGCTCGACTTTACCGAGCTGAAACTCGACCACGCCCAGCTGCTAGACCTATGCGTAGACAAAGCCCATTTGGCCATGAACGACGGCGAAATGTTTGGCCCAGGTGGCGAGTCGCACATGCGATTGAATGTGGGAACGCCTCGCGCCATACTTCAACAGGCCCTTGAACAATTGGCCAAAGCCGTGAAAAGCATGTAGAAAACTATCCCAAAAAGGTACATATACAAAAGTGGAGGGCTGCGTTGGCAACTCTCCACTTTTTGTTATCCCCCTCTTAATACGTCACCCTTTGCGCATCAGGTGTTTACGCTCTTCGGGCGAAAACTTCTCAATAGCATAGCGCAACATGGTTCGGGGCATCTCCAAGCGATGGCTTTCCACAAACAGCCGAAGCCTTTCCACATCGCGTTTGCCTGCCTCGCGCAACATCCAGCCAATGGCCTTGTGCATCAGGTCGTGCTTATGCCCCATCATTTTCTCGGCCAAGGCGAAAGTATCGTCCAATTGCCCTTGCCTGATAAAGGCGTAAGTAGACACCATCGCGATGCGATTTTCCCACAACAAGGGGCTTTCGGCTAGGCGATAAAGCAAGTCGCGTGGCTTGTCTATCAAGTACGTGCCGATGGTTTCCCACGCGGCAAGGTCCACGAGGTCCCAATTGTTGATGTTTTGGGTATTGCTTAAATAGAAGTCTACAAGCTCGGTGCGTGTCGGTTCGTCGCCTTTGCTGAACTGAATAGTAAGAATGAACAAGGCGCAAAGGCGAACTTCGTGCCACTCGGACTGAATGAGTTGTTGCAAATCGGCCATTTCCACACCGGCATGTGCCTTAGCCACACGGCGCGTTTCGGGTACGGTAACGCCCAAAAAGCGGTCGTTCTCGCCGTATTGTCCCTTGCCCGTCTTGAAGAAATAGCTTAAATGCGCCGCCTTCTCTGCACTTCCTTGGGCTTTCAATTCGTTGGTAATGGTATCTGTTATGCTCATCGTGTACGTGTTTTTAGTTCGCTATCTGGTTGAAAACATACCACAAAGTTTATGGCGTAGTCTTTACTTTTAATCTTTCTATCAATTGAGAGGTATTTATTCTCCTTGTGCTACTAAACCAAGATAAACGTTCCTCTCATGTACGAAGTATTGCACAAAGATACGATAAAATCTGAAATTCTACTGCATTTGCCTGTGGCAAAAACGTGGATATGCCTTGAAAAAGTAATGAACTCATAAACTTGTAAAAGAAGAGTGACGGAGTTAAAGAGTTAAGTTAAATGACTTGTACGGAGTGGACGACAACCTTTGTCCCCCACCCAACTAATAAACTCACGAACCAGTACGCTCATCAACTCGTTAACTTGTCAACTCATTAACCTGCCAACTCATTATCTTATCAACCCGTCAACTTGAAATATTGTCAACTTTTCAGTGTAAATTTTAACATTATGAGTGCCCTTTCCACTCACCAATCGCCCACTCTGCCGCAAAAAATCGATTCTCGCGAAGGTTTGTTTTGATATAAAAAGGGGTTAGCCGATGGATGCGGCAAAATGTATTTTTATTTAAAACAACCGCAGTTTGTACCAGTTTTTGGGCTATTTGCGGCTAAATGCGGTGCAATATGCCGCTAAACGTAGTGCGTTTGGTGCTAAATGCAGTGCATTTTGGTGCTAGATACAAGCTATTTTGGTGCTAAACACAGTGCAAAACGTTGCTAAACGCAGTGCAAAATGCTGCTAAATGCAAAACGAAAAGCATAAATATACACGGCAATGGTATAAACAAAACCTTCTAAACCCACCAAAAACATGGCTAAAAAGGGCAAAATAGCCGTTAAAAAGTGGGGCCTAGGGGATAAAAAGTGGGTTATTGGGCTGGGAAAATTATGGGGTGGCGACCAAACTAGAAAGGCTAAATGGTGCAAAATACAGGTTAAGTTCTTAAAAACAGACAAAACAAAAGGCATGAAAGACTAGAAATAGTAGTTGTTTACCTACTTTTTAACCTATATTTTCGCTAGAACGGCGTGAAAATTAGAATGGTTTTGTAAAAACAAAACAAACAATTTAAGCTTTTGAGTTTGTAAGTTGATGAGTTGATGTGTTCGGGAGTGGCGATGAGGTGGTGAGTTGATGAGGTGGTGAGCTAATGAATTTTTGAGTTAATAGGTTTGTAAGTTGATGTATTCGGGAGCTGTTTGGTTTTAGAGTTTATAAGCCAAGGAGCTGATTTGTTCTGCGCTTGGTATATGTTTCCCCTCTGCCAACCCCTCGTTATGGTGTTTGTCAACTGGCAAAACTGCGTTAAACATACACCCGAAGGCTGGCAATACGCCATTTTTTAGCTATCTTTGCAACCATGAATATCGAAGAATTGCAGGGAAAAAAGATTGCCGTGCTACTATCGGGAGGGGTAGATAGTTCGGTGGTGGTGTACGAGTTTAACCAACTTGGACTGCACCCCGACTGCTTTTACATCAAGATTGGCCCCGAAGAAACGGAAGAATGGGATTGTGCATCCGAAGAAGACTTGGAAATGGCGACGGCTGTGGCCAAACGTTTCGGGTGCAAATTGGAGGTGGTTGACTGCCATAAGGAGTATTGGGAGCAAGTTACACGCTACACGATGGACAAGGTGAAGGCGGGATTTACACCCAATCCCGATGTGATGTGCAACCGATTGATTAAGTTTGGCGCATTTCATGAGAAGCGCGGACACGAATACGACCTCATCGCAACGGGACATTATGCCCAAACGGAATGGATAGACGGCAAGAAATGGCTGGTTACGAGTCCCGACCCTGTGAAAGACCAGACCGACTTCCTTGCGCAAATATACAATTGGCAACTGCAAAAGGCCATTTTTCCCATTGGCCATTACCAAAAGGGAGAGGTGAGGGAGATTGCCGAACGCGAACATCTTATCAACGCCAAACGTAAAGACAGCCAAGGCATTTGCTTTCTTGGCAAGATTAATTATAATGATTACATCCGCCGCTTTCTTGGCGAAAACCCTGGCGAAGTGTTGGAACTGGAAACGGAAAAGAAAATCGGCATGCACCGCGGACTGTGGTTTCACACCATTGGTCAGCGTCACGGACTGGGCTTTGGCGGTGGTCCGTGGTATGCAGTTAAAAAGGATGTGGAACGCAATGTGCTGTTCGTAAGCAAGGGTTACGAACCTGCCACGGCTTACAAGAAAGACTTTAAGGTGCACGACTTGCACCTGCTGACGGCTCCGCTAGATGGGCTAGACGTTACATTTAAGATTAGGCACACGCCCGAATATCATCGCGCACAACTAGAACCGCTGCCCGATGGGGGTTATATCGTGCATGCCGAAGAACCCATGCAAGGCGTTGCGCCTGGCCAGTTCTGCGTTATATACGATAAGGAACACCACCGCTGCTTTGGCTCTGCTGAAATAGCATGGTGAGTTTTTGAGTTTGGGGTGACGTTGTGATGGAAATGCTTACGCAAAGAGATGGTAAACTGGGTGAGTTTCTGAGGTCTTGAGTTACTAAGTTTTTGAGTTTGGGGAATCGTTGTGATGGAAATGCTTACGCAAAGAGACGGTAAACGGGGTGAGTTTGTGAGATTTTGAGTTTTTAAGTTTTTGAGTTTGGGGTGACGTTGTGAGGGAAGCTGCCATTCAAAAAGGGAGACAAACGGGGTAAGTTTGTGAGGTTGTGGGTTTTCACGTTTTTGAGTTTGTGGGATAAAAGCCCTTTTAGTTCGTGAGGATGTGCGGTTACAAGGATTTGAGTTCGTGAGGTTATCCGCCTTTAAGTTAAGTAGCTTGCAAGCACGCAAGTGTTGAAATGGCAAGGCATATCACTCCCCTCTCCCCTTGGAGAGGGGCTGGGGGTGAGGCTGGTAGTGAGGCTGGACGATGAGTCTGTCCTGTCTAATACGCCTCCCTATACTTGCTTTCGTCCTTATCGTCAAGCATGCTCAGGTACGATTGGTAGCGGCTTTGCGCAATATAATGGTCGTTTAAGGCCTGCAACACGGCGCAGCCAGGCTCGTGCGTATGCGTGCAGTTGTTAAAACGACAATCTTTGGAAAACGCAAATATCTCCTTAAAATAGCTGCTTAGTTCGGTGCGCTCGATGTCGAACGTGCCAAAACCTTTGATGCCCGGCGTGTCGATAACCCATCCGCTTTCGGGCAATTCCAACATTTCGCTGAATGTGGTGGTGTGCATACCCGCGTTATGAGCGTTTGAAATCTCGGCCGTTCGCAGGTTCGCCGTGGGCAAAAGGCGGTTAATGAGGGTGGACTTCCCCACCCCGCTGTTGCCACTTAAAAGCGAAATGCGGCCTTTAAGCAAGGCCCGCACCTCGTCGACGCCCGCTCCCGTCTCGGCCGAAATGGCCAAACAGTGGTAACCAACCGTCTCGTAGAGGTTCATCACCATCTGTTGGTAGCGCATTTCGTCGTCGTCGAGCAGGTCGGACTTATTAAACACCAGCACAACAGGTATGCGATAGGCCTCGGCCGAGGCCAAAAAGCGGTCGATAAAGGTTGTGGAAGTCTGTGGCCGGTTAACGGTTACAATAAGCAAAGCCTGGTCGATGTTCGCTGCAAGGATGTGACTCTGCTTTGAAAGGTTCGACGACTTGCGTATAATGTAGTTCTTGCGGTCGTCGATAGCCGAGATAAAGGCCGTGCCCTCTTGGTTGGTTACAAGCTGCACGCGGTCGCCCACAGCCACAGGCGATGTGCTGCGTATGCCTTTAAGCCTGAAACTGCCCTTTATCTTGCTGTCTACAATTCGGCCGTCGTCGGTTTTCACCGTGTACCAACTGCCCGTATTCTTTATTACCAGTCCTTGCATGTTGTGCCTTTGGCGCTGTGTATTAAACCGTCATTATCTCCTTATTCTTCGCTTCAAGCAGTTCGTCAATCTTCTTAATGAACTTGTCGTGTAGCTTTTGGAGTTTCTCTTCGGCGTCTTTTTCGTTGTCTTCAGACAGTCCGTCCTTGATGGCCTTCTTCAGTTTATCCTTTATTTCGGCACGCACGTTGCGCACTTCAATCTTGGATTTTTCGCCAATCTTGTTGCATTGTTTGGTCAATTCCCTACGCCGCTCTTCGGTAGGCTGCGGTATTCCTAGGCGTATAACCTCGCCGTTGTTCTCGGGTGTGATGCCCACATCGCTGTCCATGATGGCCTTTTCAATGTCGCGAATGGCCTTTTTGTCAAAAGGTTTGATGGCAATGGTACGCGCATCGGGTGCCGAAACGTTAGCCACTTGGTTCAATGGAACTGTCATTCCGTACGATTCTACACGCACACCATCGAGTATGGCCACGTTAGCTCTACCAGCACGAACACGCGACAATTGCTCTTCAAGATACATTGCCGCCATTTCCATGCGGTCTTGCGCATCTTGCAATGCTTCCTTTACGTCTATCATAATACTTGGTTCTTAATTGTTTTAAAGCACAAATTTAGAGAATTATCGCCAATAACCCAAATTGTTTGGCGCAAAAAAGCGGTTGGACAATTGTTTTCTTGCATAACGCTTGTTTTTCGCGCGCGCGTACAATATATATAGGACACACACGTTTAAAAAGAAAATTAAGACAGAAAAAGACATGCAAACAGGTTACCAAACCGTTATCGACAAATACTATCCGCACGACAACGAGCTGCGACACATATTGTTAACCCACAGCCGAAGTGTGGCCGACTTGGCTTTGGCCTTGGCTAAACAACATCCCGAGCTAAATCTCGACCTGCAATTTGTTGAAGAGGCGGCCATGTTGCACGACATCGGCATTGTGCGTTGCGATGCTCCGTCAATCCATTGCTTTGGAACGGAACCTTATATCGCCCACGGACGACAAGGCGCAGAGATGCTGCGAGCCGAAGGAATGCCGCGCCATGCCCGCGTTTGCGAACGGCATACGGGCGCAGGCATCACTCGCGAGGCCATCGAAACGCAACATTTGCCCCTTCCCTTGCAAGATTTCTTGCCCGAAACACTCGAAGAACAGCTGATTTGCTATGCCGATAAGTTTTTCAGCAAGACCAAACTCGACCGCCAAAAGACGGTGGAACAGGCCGAAAAGAGCCTCGCCAAGTTTGGCGAAGATGGGTTAGAGCGTTTCCGCGCATGGGTAGAAAGGTTTGGAGAACCGCCAATGGTGCTATAACACATCAAAACAAACATTCCACAGGACAATTGCTCTATCCTTTCTGTCATACCGTAACCACATGGTACTTTTTGCTACGAGATCTGCATCTGTAAAAGAAATCATCATAATGTGTATTGCCTCACTCAACATTGCTTCTTTGTTCCCTAACATCCATCTGACACGACCATAGTCGCCAATACTCCCCTTTTTTTTCCAGCAATGTCTTGTGTGTTCCGACCTCCTCTATTTTTCCTTCCTTCATCACGACAACCTTATCAGCCTCTTTCACCGTACTTAGCCTATGAGCTATGAGTAAAACCGTCGTTCCATTATTAACTAATCGCGAAACAGTACGCTTAACATACTGCTCTGAGAGAGAATCCAATGAAGCCGTTGCCTCATCAAAAATTAGCACCTGTGGATTACGATACATAGCCCGCGCTATTGCTATCCGTTGTCTTTCACCCCCTGAAAGAGACATGCCATGCTCTCCTACCAGCGTAGAATATCCTTTTGGAAGGCCATTAAGAAATTTCCTTAATCCCAACTCGTCTACTATTTCCTCAATACGCGCTATATCAGGTTCAACATCACCCAATGCAATATTACTCAATAAAGAACCCTCAAACAGATCTACGTGCTGTGGAACAGCTCCAACATAGCGCCTTAAGCTGTTGTCGCTCACACGCATCAAGTCATATCGGCCAATCGCTATTCTACCACATTGAGGCTTATACAACTTTTGTAATAGTTGCATTAGTGTCGTTTTGCCAGAGCCACTTTCTCCAACCAGTGCTGTTACCTTACCTTTTTCTACAACAAGATTTACGTTTACCAGCACTTCCTTACCTGTACCATAGCTAAAACACACGTCCTTAAACTCGATATCGCCTATCATTTGTGAAGTCAAGTTTATCCTTTCCTCTTCGGAATCACTTCCATCACATTCTAAATCCATGATTTGGAAAAGCCTATCGGCAGCGATTAGTGCATCTTGCACACTTTGGTTAGCGGAAATTAAAGCTCCCAATGGAGACATAACATAACCAATAAGCGAATAAAACATCATCAACGTGCCTGGTGTAAGTCTTTGTTCAATTGCCAAAGAACTGCCAACCCACAAAACAACAATGGTTATCAAAGACGATATAAGCTCTACACTGCTTCCCGACAGTATCGAGCTCCGTGCACTAAGATAAGTATTTCTAAGTAACCGCACAAATTTCGTTTCCCCAACTACTCCAACATATCCCTCAACCCCGAACTGTTTCACAGTAGATACAGCACCTATAGACTCCACAAAATGTGATTCCAGCTCTGCCCCCTTCTCCATCACACGTCGTTGGCATTTCTTATTGAACCGATTATAAAGGAGATACACCACTAAATACAAAGGAACACTAGCCAATACAACCAAGGCGAGTAACCATGAATAGAAAAACATCACAAAGACAGAGAATAGCAAAATAAAGGCATCTACCAATAAATCAAGCAAGACATTGTTTACAAACAAGCGTATTTTAACTGCATCATTTACCCTAGACACGATTTCGCCAACGCGCATCGTATTAAAAAACTGTTGAGGCAGGTACAGCAAATGTCGAAAATACCCTAAAATTAAGGCTGCGTCAATACGTTGCCCAGTTCTCAATCCCAAAATGCTCTTCATTATACCAATTAAAGTTCTAAAAAGAGCGATGATTATCATGGCTATACCCATTAAGTTTAATAGATTGCGGTTACCATCTACCAGCACATGATCGGCGATTTTTCCTACATATATGGATGTGGAGAGTCCTAACACACTATATATGACGGCACCAAATAGTGCCTGCGACAGGACGCTTCGATGTGGAGAAAGCAAAGAAAGAAAACGTTGTATGTTACTCTTTTTTTCATTCCCGAACACAAAATCACCCGATGGTTCCATGATTACCAAAATACCTGTCCACAGCTTTACAAACTCTTGCCATGTCTGTTTATGAAACTCACCATCCGCGGGGTCCATTATGGTGATGTGGGCGTTAGTAATCTTATAAATAACCACATAATGCTGTAAGCCCTCACCCACGACAATATGGGCAATTGCTGGTATAGGTATTGCTTTAAGAGCTTCGGGTTGAGCTCTCACTCCTTTAGCGGAAAACCTCATTTTCGTTGCTGCTTCTACTACGCCTAGCACACTAGTACCTCGCTTGTCTGTACTCGCATACTGTCTAATACGAGCAAGCGGCAAAGTATATCCATAGTATGCACCAATAGATGCAAGGCAGGCAGCAGCACAATCCATAATATCGTGTTGCTTAATTTTCGTTGAAGATTTTGCCATCATTAACGCTTTGATGAGTTTACGTTTTGTGTTGGGTTCAACCAATTATCCATTTTGTCATATAAAAGATTTAACAAAGAACGTCTGGCGACAACAAAATGTGCCCTTACCGTCATTCCCTTTCGTAAATAGCCACGAATACCAGTCTTCCTTAAAGATAAATAGTTCGTGTTCAATTCGCATCGAATACGAAAATGGGGAGCAGAACCACCCACCAAAACATAATCGTCCGAAACTTG
>ERZ773004.200-NODE-200-length-40606-cov-18.248527_pt1 | contig 40606 bp, 31 predicted proteins | sample MGYA00580667_ERZ773004 | MGnify/ENA primary metagenome ERZ773004 (study PRJEB29015, sample SAMEA2737963) | human oral metagenome | biome: human oral; feature: human-associated habitat; material: dental | place: China | collected 2123 ... | reverse complement strand
GCGCCGCCCTTGCCATTGACGACGGCGATGGTGCGCGGCCCCGCCCAGTGCTGGGAGACGGCGGCGGCGTCGGCCCGTTCGGCGCGCTCCCGCTCGGTGGGCCCCAGGTGCAGGCCGAACTGGTTCAGGGCCCCGCGCAGGCCGGTGGCCGCGGGTGCTTCGTTGGTGATCTCCGTGAGCAGCGATGTGGAGCGCGCCTGCTCGCGCGGGTCCGGCGGCATATTCCCCGGAGAGGCCGGGGTGGCCGACGTCGGGGGGTTCGTGGTCGACGGGGAGTATGGCGTGGCCAGCGTCGCCGGTGAGAGTGCCGACGTCGCCGGCTGGGCGGACGCCGGCGAAGCCGGCGCGGCCGTCGGAGGATGCGCTCCGTCTGACGGGGAATCTGACAGGGAATACGGCGTGTCCAGCATCGCGTGCGATGCCCCGGGTGCGTCGGGCGCTGCTGCCTGTGCCGCCGGCCTTGTTGGTGATGTTGGCGATGCCGGTGACGCCGGCGATGGTGGTGATGGCTGTGATATTGGTGATGTCGGTGCCGATGGTGCTTCGGCCGCTGCTGCCGACGACGCCGAGCGCGGCGCGATCAGTGAGGAACGCCGTACCTGCGGTGCGGCGGGTGCTGGTGCTGGAGCCGATGGCGCTGAGTGCGGTGCGGCTGATGAGGCGTACGGCGGAGCCGGGGCTGCGGGCGATGCTGCTGAGGCCGGTGATGGCGCCGGCGCCGGTGCCGGTTCGGCGCGATGCCTCCGCGGTGCGGTGCGGCCCTCGGCGGCGTCGGTTCGGGGCAGAAGGCCCGGTGGCAGTCGGATGCCGGCGGTCTGGGGGGTATCGGAGTTCGGGGCGGGCGCGGTTCGCTGCCGACGGCGGGTCTGAGGCAGGGGTGTGGAGCGCGTCGGCTGAGTCGGCTCAGCCGGCTGAGTTGGCTGAGCCGGTACGGATGGCCTGGTCCGCATGCGGGGCGTTGCAGTGCCGCGAGTTGTGCCGCGAGTCGTGCCCGGCCTGCTCAGCCTGCTCGACTTACTCGATGTGCTCGGTGTCAGGGCTCCCTCGGTGATGATGGTGCCGTCCGGGTAGACGGCTATGCGCCAGCTTCCCGCGGGTTCGGTGATGGTGGTCGAGATCGGGTGCCCGAGTGCTCGGGCGCGATGCGACAGGTGAGTGACGACCGCGGCTCGGGCTTCTTTCGGAGTCGATTTGCTCAGGTCCGCTTCGACGCCTTCGAAAATGACGTGCGCGTGGCCCTCGGCGCTCAGCAGGACCTCAGCCTGAGGCCATTCTGTTGCGGTGCTCATGTGCGTGTCCTTCGTGGCGAGCGCTACCGGTGAGCGCGTGTGATGTAGATGGGCGATGGGTCCAAATGGGCTCAAATGGGCTCAGTGGCACCAAAGATCTGTGCTGCGACGGCGCGGCGGTGAAGATCGGGCAAGCGGCGATCCGATCGGCGCCAGGGTGCTGCCGGGGGCCTTGTGCCTATCCTCAAGTCACGGTTGTCACGACTTGAGCGTACCGCGAGAATTCCAAAAGTAACGATTTTGTCTCCTCGGCGGTGCCCGCGAGTCTCTGGCGCGACGCGATCCTAGTAGTTAGCCTTTCCTAACACGCATCGACATTGGCGACATCATGGTGAGAAGTGCACCAGCGCCGGTGCGGGCGTCGTGTTTGACCCACCCGATCACACGAAGGACACCCCATGAACAACCTGAGTCGTCGCTCGCTGCTCGGATTCGGAAGCGCCGGCCTCGGTGTCGCCGGCCTCGCCGCGCTCGGCGCCTGCGCCTCGCAGAAGAACCCGTCGGACTCCGCAACGGGCGGCTCCGACTCGAGCGGAGCGGACTCCGGCGACTGGCCCCGCACCGTCACGGACGAGCAGGGCGAGGTCACCATCGACAAGCAGCCCACCAAGATCGTCTCCACCTCGCCGAGTGTCACCGGCACGCTCCTGGCCATCGACGCCCCCGTGGTGGCCTCCGCGGCGACCTCGCCCTCTCCGCTGACGGACGACAAGGGTTTCTTCAAGCAGTGGGCCTCCGTCGCCGACGAGCGCGGGGTCGAGGTCCTCTACAGCAACCTCGAGTTCGATCTTGAAGCGGTCATCAGCTTCGATCCCGATCTCGTCGTCGTCGCCAGCTCGGGCAAGGACTCGGTGGCGGACCAGGTCGAGACCATCAAACAGCAGTTCCCGGTGATCGTCGTCGACTACGGCAAGCAGAGCTGGCAGGACCTGGCCACGCAGCTCGGCAAGGCGCTCGGGCTGGAGGACAAGGCGACGGCCGCGGGCACCGAGTTCGACAGCTACATCAAGGAGGCCAAGGGCAAGATCACCCCGCCCGAGGGCGGGGCCAGCATCGTCTCCTACAACGGCAAGGACAAGGACCAGGCCATCGCGAAGAAGGACTCGGCTCACGCCGACCTGCTCACCTCGCTCGGCCTCGAGGTCGTCGAGGCCGATGCCTCGCTCGACAGCGGGAACAGGCAGCGCAATGACTTCATGTTCGTCAGCTACGAGAACCTCAGCAAAGCCATCACGGGCGAGAGCGTGTTCCTCATCAGCACGGGTCAGGACCAGGTCCAGAAATTCCTCGATGATGAGACGCTCGCGAACCTTCCCGCGGTGACCAATAACCAGGTCTACTACCTCGGGCCCACCTCCTTCCGCATCGACTTCTACTCCGGAAAGCTCGTGGCTGACGCAGTCGTCGAGCAGCTGGGGGCGAGCTGACGCGCATGACCCCTGCAGTCCGCCGCAGTGGTCCGGATGTCCTGATGGCCCGCTGATGGCCCGGACACGACGTCTCGTCCTGGTGGTCGCGCTGCTGATGGCGGCGCTGGTCGTCCTCTTGGTCGCCAGCCTCGCCATCGGCTCGCGCCTCATTCCCACCGGCACGGTCATGGATGCACTGACGAATTTCGATCCGGGCAGCGATGACCAGCTCGTCATCCGCTTCTCCCGGCTGCCGCGCACCCTCATCGGCGTCCTGGCGGGCGCTGCGCTGGGACTGGCCGGTGTGCTCACCCAGTCGTTGACCAGGAATGCGCTCGCGGAGCCGGGCACCCTCGGCGTCAACGCGGGAGCGGCGGTGGGCGTGATCATCGGGCTCATCGCCACGGGTGGAGCGAGCATCGTGGTGTACGTGTGGTTCGCCTTCGCCGGGGCGGCGCTCACCTCCGTCCTCGTCCACCGGCTGGGGCGCACGGGCCGGTCCGGTGTCGATCCCGCTCGGCTCGTGCTGGCGGGCGCCGCTCTGTCCATCGTGCTCAGCGCGCTCACCAGGGCGCTGATCCTGTCCGCCGACGCGACGGTGTACGAGTCGTTCCGCAGCTGGGCGACCGGCTCCCTCCAGGGGCGCGGCTGGGAGTCCCTGCCCGTGGTCGGGACCTGCCTCGTCGTCGGCCTGCTCATCTCCCTGGCGCTCGCCGGCCCCCTCGACTCGGTGAGTCTGGGCACTGATATGGCGACGGCGCTGGGCGTCAACATCCGGCTGACCTGGACCCTGGCCAACGCCGCCATCGTGGTGCTCGCGGGCGGTGCCACGGCCGCCTGCGGCCCCATCGCCTTCATCGGCCTGGCCTCGCCCCACATCGCCCGCGCCGTCAGCGGGCCGAACCACCGGCTGCTCCTGCCGGTCTCGGCGCTCCTGGCCGCGGTCCTCCTCCTGCTCGCCGACGTGATCGGACGCATCGTGGTCTTCCCCGGTGAGATTGGCGCCGGCGTGATGACGGCACTCATCGGCTCGCCCTTCTTCATCCACCTCGTGAGGCGGGGGAGAGTGGTGGGCATATGACGATGCACGCTTCCGATGCCGTTGAGCGCGAGCGCGCCGATGCCGCCACCGGTCCGCAGGCCGGTCGGGCCACCGGCAGGACCATGCGGTTCGCGCTGGGCCCCATGCGGCTGTCTCTGAGCGCATCGACGGCCATCGTCGTGGCCGTCGCGGTGCTGCTGCTGCTCGTCACGGGATGCGCCGTCCTCATGATCGGCACCGTCAGACTCTCCGTCGGCGATGTCGTCGGCGCCCTGGTGGGAGGAGGCCCGAGCAAGGCCGAGCGCGTCGTGTGGGGCATCCGCCTGCCGCGGCTCCTGACCGCCATCTGCGTGGGGGCGGCACTGGGGGCGTCCGGCTGCGTATTCCAGTCGGTGTCCAGGAACGCGCTCGGATCCCCCGACGTCATCGGGTTCACCACCGGAGCGGCCACGGGGGCCACCGCGCAGATCGTCCTCATCGGCAAGGGCGGACTCGCGACCTCACTGGCCGCCGTGGGGGCCGGACTGGCCACGGCCATCGCCGTCTACCTCTTGGCGCGGCAGCGGGGACGGACCGGCGGCTATCGCCTGGTGCTCATCGGCATCGGCGTCAGCGGGATGCTCTCGGCGATGACCAGCATTCTGCTGGCGCGCTCCGATCTGGACCTCGCCTCCCGGGCGCAGGTGTGGCTGGCCGGGTCGCTCAGCGCGCGCACGTGGGAGCATGCGAGCATCAGCGCCGCGGGCGTCCTCGTGCTCCTGCCGGTTCTGGTGGCCTTCGCCCGCCGCCTGTCCGTGATGGAGATGGGCGACGATCAGGCCGAGGGGCTCGGCGTCGGCACCGAGAGGACCCGGCTGATCGTCATGGTGGTCGGCGTCGTCCTGGCCGCATCCGCGGTGGCGGCCGCCGGGCCCATCGCCTTCGTGGCGCTGGCCGCGCCCCAGATCGTGCGGCGTCTGACCGAGGTCGCGGGCGTCCAGGTCCTCACCTCCGCGCTGATCGGGGCCCTCCTCCTGGTCGCCGCGGACCTGCTGTCCATGGTTCTGCCCAGCCGCCTGACCATGCCCGTGGGGCTCGTGACCGGGGTCATCGGCGGCGTCTACCTGCTGTGGGTCCTGTCCGCCAAGGAGAATGTATGAAAGACACGACTGAGGGGGCCGGGCCGTCCGGGCGCGCACCTGAGGAGAAGAGGGCGGACATGCCCGCCGTCGAGGCGCCGCAGCCGCCCATGGAGGCCGATGACGTCACGCTCGCCTACGGTGAGCGCGTCGTCAGCGAGCATCTGGACGTCACGATCCCAGACGGCTCATTCACCGTCATCATCGGCCCGAACGCCTGCGGCAAATCCACTCTGCTGCGCTCGCTGGCCAGACTTCTGCCCCCACGGCGCGGCAGAGTGCTTCTGGATGGCCGCGACATCGCGACCTACTCCTCAAAGGCGGTCGCACGACGACTCGGCCTGCTTCCGCAGAGCTCGGTGAGCCCGGAGGGCATCACCGTGCGCGACCTCGTCAGCCGGGGGAGATTCCCCTATCAGGGCATGCTCCGGCAGTGGTCGGAGGAGGACGACGCCGCCATCGAGACGGCCATGAGCGCCACCGGGATCACGGGTCTCGCCCATCGCCGGATGAACGAGCTCTCCGGCGGTCAGCGCCAGCGCGCCTGGCTCGCCCTCGTCCTGGCTCAGCAGACCCCGCTGCTTCTCCTCGACGAGCCCACCACCTTCCTGGACATCACCTACCAGCTCGAGGTCCTCAACCTCTGCCGCGATCTGCACGCTCGGGGCGACTACACGCTCGTCGTCGTCCTGCACGACCTCAACCTCGCCTTCCGCTACGCGACCAATCTGATTGTGATGAAGGACGGGAGGATCGTGGCCCAGGGCGCTCCCGGCGACGTCGTCACCGCCGAGCTCATCGAGGAGGTGTACGGCATCAGCTGCCTGTGCCTGCCGTGCCCGGCCACGGGAGCCCCGATGATCGTGCCCCTGGACAGCTCTTCGCAGGAGGAGGGCGCATGACGGCCGGTGGCCCGGCGCCCGAGCTCGGGCGGGCCGGCGGTGACGGCGGAGACGGGGGAGAGGCGCGGGTATGGACCGACCGGCGGGGCCGTGAGCACCGGGAGCGAGCGCGCGGCTTCACCGCCGCGGAGGGCGACGTGCCCGCATCACGGCTCCGCGGCCCGGTCGAGAGGGACTGGGAGGCGGCCGGCACCGCGGATGAGCGGCGCCTCGTGCTCGACGACGCCCTGGCGGGGCCCAGCCCGAAGATCGCTCCCGACCCCGACGACCCCGCACGGGTGCTGATGACGTGGACCGTGCGGGCGCCGAGGGCCACGTCGGTCCTCCTGGAGGCCAACGGGCTCGTCGCGTTCGGCGGCGCCGATGCCCTCGAGATGACCAGGCTTCCCGGCACCGAGGTGTGGACCTGCACCTGGTCCGTGCCGGAGGACTGGAGCGCCAGTTATGGCTTCGCCATCTGGAAGGACGAGAGCGTTCCGCCATGGCGCGCCATGAGCGGCCGCTCGGCGCGTCTGGCGGCGATGCTCGCCGCCGAGCCGGATCCGCGCGCCTCGCGGACGATCGGCAGTTCCTTCGGGGTGCCCCGGTCCGTGGCCTCGGCGCCGTCCGCCCCCGCGCCGCCCTGGGAGGGCCTGGCGCGGCCGCGCAGGTGCGGCAGGGTGCACGAGTTCGCAGTCCCGCTGCCTGCGCCGTCGGACCCGTCCGTCCTGACCGCCCTGCCGGCACCGACAGCCCTGGCGGCGTCCTCGACGGAGGCCGACAGCCGCTCCGGGGATCCGGCTCGATCGAGGCGGGCGGCGGATGCAACGGGTGCGCCGTCAGCACCGCCCGCAACGGGCGCGGCGGGCGCAGCGGATGCGCCGGGCGCAGCCGGCTCGGGCGGGGGTTCTGAAAGCTCTGAGAACTCTGAGCGCGTCTGGGTCTACGAGCCCGCGCATGCGCCTGCCGCCGGCCCTGTGCTGATCCTGTTCGACGGTCAGGTATGGCTGGAGCAGATGGGCATCGTGCCCGTCCTCGACGCGCTCATCGACTCCGGGCTCCTCCCGCCCGTGCATGTGGCCATGATCGACTCGCGCGATCAGGGGGAGTACCGCGCCGAGCATGTGGGCGTGCCCGGGGGACACGTCGATCTCGTCATCGACAGGATCCTTCCGCTCCTGCGGAGCCGATTCGCGGTGAGCCCGCACGGCGCCGACACGATCGTGTCGGGGCAGAGCTATGGCGGAATCGCCTCCCTGTGGGCGCTCGCCCTCGCCGATGGCGAGATCGGCCACGCCATCGCGCAGTCCCCCTCGCTGTGGCGCTTCGACGTGGCGGAGGCCCTGGCGGCCTGCCCGCACTGGCTGACGGCGCGGATCCTGAGCGGGACCTTCGAGGGGCCGATGCTGATGCATGCGCGCGACCTCGCGCGCGCCTTGAGCGGACGCGACGTGAGGGTCACGCCCGTCAGCGGCGGGCATGACTGGGCCTGGTGGTCGGTTCGCCTGCTCATCGAGCTGGCAGACCTGCTGCATGCCCGCCCGAATAGTCGCTCCGACGTCGGTAGGGAGTCCTGAGAACGCCTTTGCGCCCAGATGTCCAGTCAGAATGCGACATGCATGCTTTGAGTGAAAAAGGGCGCTGTTACCTAGTCGCAATATCGGATGCCGTGATGGGCTGGGCCGCGTTGCCGCGCCTCTGACTGTCAGGAGACAGCCCATGAAGACCACCCGCATCCTCTCCTCCGTGCTGCTCGCCGCCGTCGCCTTCGCCGCCGTGCCGGCGGCCCAGGCAACCCCGGCCGTTCCGATATCCGGGCCGTCCTCGCAGCAGGGCTCCACCGCGATCGAGCCGGCGGCGATCACGGCGGAAGGGGCCGGTCACGCGGACACCATCCTCCGCAAGGTCAATGAGCTGCGGGCCCAGCAGGGCCTGGGATCCGTGACTCGCTACACCCAGCTCGACTCGGTCGCCCAGGGGTGGTCCGAGCAGATGGTCGTGCAGCGATCCATGGGCCACAACCCCTCTTTCGCCGATCAGTACCCGAGCGGATGGACGGGGGCCTCGGAGAACGTCGCCATGCGGTACGGCTCCAGCAGTGACGACGTCGGTGCGCAGCTGTTCGACCAGTGGTACAACTCCCCGGGCCACTACGCCAACATGGTTGCGCCCGAGGCCAACGCCGTGGGCATCGGCATCATCTATGACCAGTCGACCGACACCTGGTACGCCACCCAGAACTTCGCCGCCTACTCCGACCCGCACGCCGTCGGCTTGACCCCGACCGCCGACTCGTCGGGATCGAACGAGTCCGCATCGACCAGTACCGACTCTTCGGGGTCTTCGGGGGCTGCTGAGTCGTCGGGGTCGTCGGCGTCGGCGGCGCCCTCGGCATCTGCGCCGGCCCTCCCCGACCCGGCCTCCGCAGCGCCGACCGCCACCGACGACTCCGCCTCAGGGTCCCGGGCCGCGCAGGAGACGGGCGCTGAGACTCCAGGTGCTACGGGGGCTGCGGTGGCTGCAGGATCTTCAACCATGCCTTCCGCGGCCTCTGAGTCCGCCCCGGCCGCCGCCACATCGGCCAAGGAGCCGGCGACCGCCGCTGAGAACGCGACGCCCAGCGGGGACCCCGCTGCTGCGGCGGCGTCCGCCGATAATTCGGGCAAGTCCTCGCTGCCGGTCACCGGTACCACCCTGGCCATCGGCGTGGTCGCCCTCATCGCCGTCATCGCCGGGCTGGTGCTGCTCTTCCTGCGGCGGCGCCGCTGATCGGAGCGCCCCCGCCCGCCCCGCCCGTCCTGTCATGCCATGAGGCGCCCCATGGCATGACAGGACGGGCGGGGCTGTCAGTCCTGTCAATCCTGTCAATCCTGTCCACCACCGGCTGATACTGATGGCCCGGCTCCTCTCAGGGCGTGCGTGTGCCAGCGCACATGCGCAAGACTGAACCGGTGAATGAGTCCTCCGCACCCCAGCCGCACAGCACGTCCGCCGGGAGGATCCTCGTCCGCGCGGCCGAGCCGGATGACGCCCCGCGTGTGGCGCGGCTCCTGACGCTCAGAGGCGCCTCGGTCGATGAGGCCCTCCAACAGGCGCCCCGCATGATCGACACCCTCCCGGTGCTCCTCCTGGCTCTGATGTCCGCAGCCGGCGAGCACCGGACCGCGACCGCCGGTGAGTCGCCTGCAGGCCGTGATGGCGGCCATGCCAGCAATGCCAGCCATGCCAGCAATGGCGGCCACGGTGGCGACCTTGGCGAGGACAGCAATGACCGCCACGATGACCGTCATACTGACCGTCATGCCGACGGTGCTGGCGGTGCTGACGGTGCCGACGATAGTGATACTGATGACGCTCTGCTCGCGCCCGTCGCGCTGTCGGGCGCCTTCCCGCTTCCCGAACGGATGCGCGCCTCGCTGCCCGAGCCGGGCTCCGGTGCCGAGGACGCCTGGATGGTCTCAGGGCTCGTCATCGACCCGGTGGCGCGCCGCGGCGGCGTCGGGAGAGTGCTCCTGACCGCGGTCGCCGAGGCCGTGAACGCCCTCAGGCCCGCCGCGGACCTCTACAGCGTCGTCAATGCCACCAACCACGCCTCCGTCGGCCTGCATCTGCTGGTCGGTTTCGAAAGGCTCGCACGACTGGGCGGCTTCGGCGCCGTCACGTTCGAGGATGGGCAGGGCGTCCTGCTGCGTCGGGCGGGGTGAATAACGGGGTCGGATCCGACAGGCGCAGCTCGTCGCGGCCCACGGCGTAGAACATGCCCGGATAGCGGCCGAACTGCTCCTCCGCCCCCGGCACTCTCGGCGCGCTGCGGTCCATACGGGCGAGCACGTCCGCGGGAGTCGGCCATGCCTCGCTGCCGACTCCGCCCGCAGGGCTCACCGGCGGGTACCAGGCGGTCTTGGGGCGCATCATGAGACGTCCCGGACGGCTGCGATCCCTCAGCGCGTGCGCCCTCCAGGTCAGGATCGGGTGAGTCGATGTCCACTGCACGATGTGCACCCAGAATCCCCGCTCGTGCGCGGCGCGGTCCGCGGTCGCGTGCAGGCCGACCTGCGCACCCAGGTACTTGCCCGCGCCGAGCAGCCCCACAACGCCCGGCACACCGGTGGGGGAGACGTCATAGCCGTGATTGTCCGCCGTGTACTCCTGCGCCCGTGATAGGGCCTTGCCGAGCAGGGGCACCGAGGACGCGGCCTGGGAGACGAGGAGTCGCCAGAAGGAGACGTGCCCGGCGGCGAGGTGGCCGACTTCGTGGGAGATGATGAACCGCAGGGCCTCGGGATCGCGTGCCGAGCCGCCGACCTCGAACAGGTCGGAGTGGATGACGACGAAGCGGCGGAAGCCGTGCCCCGCGGCGAAGGCGTTGACCTTGCCGTTGCCCAGGAGCACATAGGCGTCGGGGACGCGCCGCAGCCCGAAGCGCTCGGCGGCCTCCACCACCATCCGGTAGCCCTCGGGGAACTGGGTAGGGCTCATCTGCACCGCGGAGGCGCGCATCTTCGCGTACAGGAGCGCACGCGCGCCCCAGAGGATCAGCGGCAGCAGCGGGACGGTCAGGAGGATCTGGGCGCCCGTCGTCGCGCCGTCGCCGACGAAGAAGTCGCGCACGTCCCCGGCAAGTCCAGTGGGGGAGGGCACGGTAACGAGCCACACCACCAGCGCCGCCCAGGCCGCGATCGCCACGACGCTGACAGCCGCACTCGTCCACACCAGCGGCATCTCGGCGCGGTGGCGAAGCCGGCGGATACCGGCCGGACCGTGGACGGTGGCGCCGTTGAGCGGACGGGGGCGCGTGGGCCGGACCGCCTGTGCGGGCAGTGAGAACGTCATGCCCCGACCTTAGAGCGCGTCGTGGATGGCGGGCGCCCTGAGAGGTGCCTGTGCCGGGATGCGGGTTCCCGGCGCCGCCCCGCGTACGGGATGGAGGCGCGGTGCCGCTCCCACTCCCGCTCCGGGGCGATCGCCGGGTTGGATGGGTCGGTAGGGTCGGGGCGTGACCGACCACGAGATCCCCTGGGGCATGCAGATCGCCGTCCACTATGACAAGGTTCACCCGCCGCGGCGCATCGACGTCGCTGAGGCCGCGGCCCGCGCCGTCGTCGCCCTGCTCGCCTCGCCGCAGGCCGCTCCGGGCGGGGCCTGGCACGACGCCGTCGAGCACTGGAGGAATGGGCGCATTCGCAAGCTCGTGCGCCGCGCTCGAGGGCGGCGCTGGGAGGAGGTCCAGGACCTTCCGGGAGTCACTGTCGTACAAGACGGTCCCGCCGGCTGGGGGCTGGCCTCGGCCCGGGCCTTCGTGCCCGGTCCGGTCCGACCGCTGCCTCCGGCGCTGGCCAAGACGCAGGTCGAGGGCACCCACTTCCCCCACGGGGATGAGCTGCCGCCCCCGCCCGCCGCCATCGCCGAGGCCGTCGCGCGTGATCCCGAGGCGGTGGCGGGCATCGATCTGACGGATGCGTCCGTCTCCTCCGGTGCGCCGGTGGAGATCGAGGTCACGCCCCTGGAGGAGATGACCAGCGGCAAGCTGTGCGCACAGGTCGCCCACGCCGCCCAGCTCGCCTGGCAGAGCCCGGCGATGCCGGACGCATGCCGCTCCGCCTGGGCAGCTCAGGACTATCGGGTGCGGGTGGTCTTCCCGTCGCCGGAGGTCTGGGGGGCTGCCTCACGGCCCGTCCGCGTCGTGGATGCCGGCTTCACGGAACTCGACGGCCCGCGGGAGACGGCGCGGGCCCGATGGTGATGCGTGCTTCGGGGCGGTGCGGGTCCGGCCGGCGAGCTCGCCGAATTCACTGAGTTCACCGAGATCGGTCGTAACCCGCATCGAGATCGGTCCGCTTCCGGCTCGAGATCGGTCCGCTTCCGGCTCGAGATCGGTCGTAACCCGCATCGAGATCGGTTCTGCGGACCGCGCCTGCCAGTCCGCGGGATGCGCCGCTAGGCGGCCACCGGCGTACCGGGCCCGTCGTCGTCATCGGGCTCGGGAGTGCCCCGGAACACCCAGAGCTTCATCAGCGTGTAGAGGTAGGCGCCCTCGCAGCAGGCCGAGATGAGCCGGGCCAGTTCCGCGTGCACCCCGATCCAGTACAGGAAGGAGGTCAGGCCGAGGATGAAGATGACGTACTGGCTTGCGAGCCCGACCGCGTAGCGCGAGCCCTGCGAGACCAGGTGGCCTCGGGACTGGAAGTTCAGCCACCGATTGAGCAGCAGCGAATAGGCGCCCGCGATCATGTACCCCAGGGTGACGGCCAGCGGGTAGAGCCAGTGGAGCTTGTCGAAGAAGAGCCACAGGAAGCTGATGTCGATCAGGAAGGCGGAGCCGTTGATGAGCGCATAGCCGATGAAGGTCATGGGCACGCGCTTGCGCAGCCTGCTGGGGATGAGGCGGTGAATGCGGCTGATGACGTGAAGGAAGACGCGCGGGGCGCGGCGCGAGGGATCGTTGAGACGCTCGTCGAGCTTGCCGGAGATGCGTTCTCGAGCGGAGGCGTTGGACGTGTTGGACGCGGTCGAGTGCGCGGATAGTGGCGTCCTGCGCTCCGATGCGCAGAATCGGGCCGCGGGCCCGGCTGCATCCCGTGTCGTCATATCGTCCTCTCGAGGCGTCGGCGTCGACGTGTGGCAATTTTGCCTATGAGTGAGTCTTTCGCGACAAGACCTGCTGTACAAGCTCTTCAGGATGAGAAAGTCGTCGCTTCGCCCTCCTCCCTTAGAAGGGGCCGCTGCGTCGTACGTCGTGCCCTATGTCGTTGAAAGATCCTCAGAATCGTTGTGATAATCAGTAATTGTCGCATCCGAGTAGGGCGGGCTCGGGCGCGTCGCGCTCCTGCGCGGCGGGCGGCCCGGTCAGGCGCTCAAAGCCTCAATCAGCTCCCGGCGCAATACTCGGCCGCCCGAATCGCTGGGGTGGTGCAGCGTGCGCAGGCCCAACGCACTGGCCGCCGCTATGTTCTCGGCGCTGTCATCCACGAACAGGGCCTCATCGGCATCGACCCGAGCCATTGTCAGGACGGCGCGGAAGTAGTCCGGATCGGGCTTGGCCACGCCCAGCAGGCAGGAGTAGGCGTCGATGTCGCACAGGCCGTCGTAGCCCAGGGCGGTGCGCATCCATTCGCGGCGCTCCCGCTGCTGGTTGGTGGCCAGGACGGTGAGGTAACCCGATGCTCTCAGCTCGCGGACCAGCTCCCAGGCGAGCGGATCGGGCGTCGCCCGGCGCCACAGGTCCATCAGCTCGTCGGCGTTCCCGGCCAGCCCCAGTTCGACGATCAGCCTGTCCAGCAGGTCCCGCAGACTCTCCCTGCCCGCCAGCGCATCGCCCTCTCCCGATAAGAGAGCCTTCGCGAAGGGCTCGCCGCCCCCGTCGGACAGCGCCTGATACCAGGGCGTGCCGATGAGCTGGAGGACGCCGTCGGCGTCCAGGAGGACGGCGCGCACAGGCGTGGTTCCGAGCGGCGGCAGCGGTGGTGGAGATGGTGCGGGCGGTGGCGCGGCGGTGGTCACGAATCCATCCTGCCTCAGCGGACTCCCCGGAGTCGGTTGCCTTCCCGCGGCGCGGCGACGCCGATGCTTCCCGGCGCTCCAGTGCCACACTGGACCCATGCCGACCGAATCGCCCCGCTCCGCCGCCGCGCACGCCGTCCTGAGCGACGACGACGCCTACACCGCCGGCCTCGCCGACTTCATCACCGCCTCCCCGACCAGCTACCACGCGGCCGCCGAGACGGCTGCGCGCCTGAACGCCGTCGGCTTCTCCAGCGCCGATGAGACGCAGCCGTGGGGACCCGGGCTGCAGCGGTGCGGATACGCCGTGCGCGACGGCGCGATCATCGCCTGGATCCTGCCCGAGCGGTGCACGGAGCGGGCGGGCTTCAGGATCGTCGGCGCCCACACCGACTCCCCGGCCCTGAAGCTCAAGCCGCGGGCCGCCATGGTGCGCGACGGCATCCAGGTTCTCGACGTCGAGATCTACGGCGGGCCACTGCTCAACTCCTTCCTCGACCGCGATCTCGGCCTGGCTGGACGCCTGGTCACCCGCGACGGGGACGTCCGCCTCGTGCGCACCGGCCCGATCGCGCGCGTGGCCCAGGTCGCCCCGCACCTGGACCGCAGCGTCAACGACTCCCTCCGCCTCGACAAGCAGGCCCACCTGCTGCCGCTGTGGAGCCTGGCGGCCGACGACGCCCGCCCCGGCGACCCCGAGCGCTACCTGTGCGAACTCGCCGGCATCGACCCCGACCAGCTCGCCTTCCACGACATCCTGACCTTCCCCACCGAGCCGCCCTCCCGCTTCGGGCGCCACGGCGAATTCCTCGCCTCCTCACGGCTGGACAACCTCTCCTCAGTCCACGCCGCGCTGGCGGCCCTGGAGGCCATCGCCGACGGGACCGCCCGCGGCGTCGAAGGGGGTGAGCCGATCATCCTGGTTGCCAACGACCACGAGGAGGTCGGTTCGCAGACCCGCTCGGGCGCCGGCGGACCCTTCCTCGAGACGGTCCTGGGCCGGCTGGCCGGGGCGCTCGGCGTCAACGGCGACGCCCGGGCGGCCATGCTCGCCCGCTCGATCTGCGTGTCCGCGGATGCCGGGCACGCCGTCCACCCGGGTCATCCCCAGCTGCACGACCCGGCGGTCAGACCGGCTCTCAACCGGGGACTGCTGGTCAAGATCAACGCCCAGCAGCGCTACGCCACCGATGCCGTCGGCACCGCCGTGTGGCTGCGCGCCTGCGCCGCTGCGGACGTGCCGGTGCAGGATTTCGTCTCCAACAACGCCGTCCCCTGCGGTACGACCATCGGCCCGATCACCGCCGCCCGGCTGGGGATCACCACCGTCGATATCGGTCAGCCCCTGCTGTCGATGCACTCCCAGCGGGAGATGTGCGGCGTCGCCGACGGACTGTGGATGGCCCGGGCGATGCGGGCCTTCTGGCTGGGGGCGTGAACCGGAGGAGGCGCCGTTCGCTCCGCTCCTATTCGCCGAGATCGGTCGTATTCCGCGTCGAGATCGGTCGGGTGAACCGATCTCGACGCGGAATACGACCGATCTCGCGGTAGTGGGCAGGTAGTGGGTGGTGGGCAGCAGCAGCCGCGGCGGTCAGCGCCAGGCGCCGCGCCAGTACTGCACCGGCAGCCCGGCCGCCTCCCAGTCGTTGACGCCCAGATCGTGGGACCAGCGCACCGGCAGGTACGGGTCGCGCAGCGCCGGACGGCCCACGGCGATGGCGTCGGCCTGGTCGGTGACCAGAGCCTGCTCCGCCTGGGCGGCCTCGGTGATGAGCCCGACCGCCACGACCACGGGCTCGCCGCCGCCCGGCGTGGTCGTTCCCGCCACGGCGGCCTTGACCTGCGCGGCGAACGGCACCTGATAGCCGGGGCCCACCGGCACCTGCGCGGGTGCGTTCCCGCCGCTCGAGATGTGCAGGACGTCAATGCCCGCGGCCACGAGCAGGGGTGCGAGCTCGGCCGTGTCCGATCCGGTCAGGCCCCCCTCGGCCCAGTCGGTCGCCGACAGGCGCATGCCCAGAGCCGTGGAGTCTCCGACCGCCTCACGCACGGCGGTCGTGGTCTCCAGGGCGAGCCGACGCCGACCCTCCGGCGAGCCGCCGTATGCGTCGGTGCGGGTGTTGGACAGCGGGGAGAGGAATTCGTGGATGAGGTAGCCGTGGGCGCCGTGCAGCTCGACGAGGTCGTAACCGGCGGCTACGGCGCGGGCGGCGGCCGCGACGTAGGCGTCCGTCGTCTCGCGGATCTCCTCCGGGGACATGGCGCGCGGCTCGGCGTGCCCCGGATAGGCGATGGCGCTGGGCGCCACCAGGTCCCAGCCCTTGATGGTGTCCGTGCGCGCACCTCCGGCGACGTCGGGGCGCCGCGGGGGCGTGCCCGCCTTGCGGCCGCCATGACCGAGCTGGATGCCGGCCAGGGAGCCGGCGGCGTGGATCGCCTCGACGAGGCGACGGTGCCCGGCGATCTGCTCGTCGTTCCACAGGCCCAGGTCGAAGGGGGAGATGCGCCCGTTGGGGGTGACGGAGGCCGCCTCGACGATCACGGTGCCGAAACCGCCCATGGCGCGCGTGGCGTAGTGCAGGACGTGCCAGTCGGTGACGACGCCGTCCTCGGCCTCGACGGAGTACATGCACATGGGCGGAAGCCACAGGCGGTTGCGCGCGGTCAGGCCGCGCACAGTCAGGGGTGTCAAGATGGTCGGTGTCCTCATGAGGCGCACGCTACGCGTCGGACGTCGTCGGCGATACCTCGGGCGGACAAGAGACGGACAGCTCGATCGGCGGCGGGCCTGCAACGATAGCCTGGGCCCACCATGAGCATTATGAGCACCGTGAGCCCTGCGCCGTCATACTCCCGCCCTGTTCCCTATGGACAACCCGGTCACGCCCCCGCCCCGATCACCCGCCGGATCGACGACGTCGCCCTCGTCTTCGAGAGCGGCGGCATGCGCGGCTCCTACACCGCCGCCCTCGTCCAGGTCCTCCTGGAGGCGGGCCTCTTCTTCCCCTGGGTCGGCGGGATATCGGCGGGCTGCACCAATACCGTCAACATGGTCTCGCGGGACCTGTGGCGCACGCGGGAGGCCTTCGTCGGGCTGACCACGGATCCGCGCACCGGTGGGTGGGGCAGCTTCGTCCGCCGCCAGGGCTACTTCAATTCCGAGCACATCTACCGGCACACCGCCGCCCCGGACGAGTCCATCCCCTTCGACTGGCCGGTCTTCAAGAGCACGGAGGCGACCGTGCGGATCGGCTCCTTCCGCTGCGATACCGGCGAGGAGGTCTACTGGGGCTTGGAGGACGTGCACGAGATGGCCGATCTCCTGCCGCGCTGCCAGGCGTCGTCCTCCATGCCCGTGCTCATGCCGATCGTCTATATCGACGGCGTTCCCTACCTCGACGGCGGCCTGGGGCCCACGGGTGGTTTCGCCATCGATGCGGCGGCCGCGGACGGCTACAGGCGCATGCTGGTGGTCTCGACCCGTCCGGCCGGATACCGCAAGTCGGATTCGAAGTGCCCCGGCGTCTACCGGCAGCTGTTCCGCCGTTACCCGGCCGTGGCCGAGGGGATCATCTCCCGCCCGTCGAACTACAACCGGACTATGGAGGAGCTCGAGGCGGCCCAGCGCGAGGGGCGCGTCTACCTCTTCCAGCCCGACCGCATGGCGGTCGTCAATGGCGAACTGCGCTATGACCGGATCGTGGGCGCCTACGAGGCCGGACTGGTTCAGGCGCGCCGGGAGTTGCCGCGAATCCTGGAGTTCCTCGGACTCTGAGTAGGCAAGGGCGCCGAATCGCTTGCGGACGGGCTGTACTTAGGCGCTCGCCCCCCCCCGTCGAGGTCGACATTCTCGAACGAGATCGACGGTGCCACCGTCGACCTCGTTCGAAGAAGTCAATCTCGACGCCGGGGCGAGGCGGGGCGCGCCGCCTCAGTGAGCCTCAGTGAGGGTGGGGGCCGCCTCAGTGGGGTCGGGCCACCCCGTAGGCGGCAACCTTCTCATCAGGGGCGAAGCCGAAAGTCGTGATCGCCGGAACCGGCCGGCCGCCGTCGAGCTGCCCGGCCAACAGGTCCATCACGGCCCGCTCGTGCGGGGGCACCAGTTCGGGCAGATCCTCCAGCGCGAACCAGCGCATCCCCATGTTCTTCTCCGGCTCCGCCGCGGTGGGCTCGCCGCTCCAGCGACGCGCCGTGAAGAAGAAATCGACCCGCTGCTCCAGGGCGGCCCCGCCGACGTCGTTGGACCGGTGCATGACGGTCAGCGGGTGCACATCCTCGAGCGCGATGTCGACGCCGACCTCCTCGGCCGCTTCGCGCACGACGGCCTGCATCACCGATTCCCCGGCCTCGACGTGCCCGGCCGCCCCGCACGCCCAATAGCCGTCCATGTAGCCGGTCGCCCGCCGCAACTGGAGGAGGACTCGGGCGCGCCCGGGCTGCTGGGCGGACTCCCGGGACTGCCGGAGCATGAGCAGGTACGCGGCTGGAACGAGAGTGAAGCTGTGGGCGCCCATGGGCCAACGGTAGCGGGCCGTCCCGTCCAGGGCGTCAAGGGCGGGATGGCAGGGCGTCGAGGGCGCTCAGGGCGCACAGCTCGTCCGGGCCGGCGCTGGAGGCGAGAGTCCATTCGCGGGTCATTCGGCGAGGCGCAGGCGGCCGGCTCCAGCCTCCGCACCTTCGCCCAGCGCCGTACCGACGACGTCGCTCAGCTCATGCATGCGCCCTGGATCGTCGGTCGGCACGGTGACGACCCTCGGCCATGGGGGAGTACCGACTCCCGCACCCGGGTCCGGCCAGCTCACCGGCCCCCACAGTCCCGAGCGGGTCAGGGCCTCCTCCACCTCGTCGAGTGCGCGCTGGGATCGCCGACGCTGGGATTCCTGAAATTCCTGGGATTCCTGAGATTTCCGGCATTCCAGATTCGCAGGCATCTCGTCCCGGTTCCTGATGACCGCGCTCAGCGCCACGCACCCCGCTGAACCGGGGTTGACCACGCGCAGTCCGCACGCCCGCAGCCCCGCCGCCAGGCGCTCCCGCAGACGGCGGGCCGTGCGGGCCCGCAGCTGCAGGACCTCGGGATCCAGCGTCTCCAGCAGGGCGATGGTCCGCGCACTCGCGGGCACGGGCGCGAGCGCGGTCTCGATCGCCCGCTCGTGCCGGTCGGCGATCGCGCAGATCTGAATGCGCAGCTCCTCCCGACGGCTTCCGAGCGAGGCGCGCATGGCCTCCGAGACGCGGCCGAGCTCGATGCCGAGAGCCGCGCAGTGCTCATCCACCGCTTCGCGCTCGGGGAGCTCGGCGACTGCCCGCCCGAGATCCTTCGCGAGCGACGAGCTCTCCGACCAGGCCAGCCAGGCGCCGTCGGGCACCGGCAGCAACTTGCGCGCGCTCGCCACGAGGGCGTCCCACGGCTCGCTTCTGCCGGTGATCCCTCCGGCAGTGCCTGGGGAAGCCGCGGTCGCGAGCAGTCGGTCCACGAGCGAGTGCGTCGCGTCCAGGATCACCGCGGAGCCTCGCATCCTCGCGATGGCGAGCGCCGAGGTCAGCTCCTGGCCGCCGCGGTTGCCGTAGGTCTCGCAGTGCACCACCGCCGCGCCGGGGTCACGGTCCAGGGCCTCGATCAGCGCGCGCGGGTCGAGCAGCAGATCTGTGCCGACATCGACCGGGAGCACCCTCATCCCCTCCAGGGCGAAGGGCACCGCCATGGCCTCGCAGCGGTACCACGGCGTCAGCACAGTCCTGGCCCCGCGCGCCCGCAGCGTCCGGGCGACGAGCGTCAGGGCCTGCTTCCCGTTGCCCACGAAGGTTCGCACCCCGGCAGGCTACCCAGTGCCCGCTTCGGCTTCGATGCACCGATATCCTGCTGCCGTGCAGACTGCTCTGACTCGTATGGCCGCAGACGATGGCGTCGGTCTGGCGCTGCGAACCTGGCTGCCCGACGGCATCGCCCCGCTGCGCACCGACGCCGCCTCCCGCGCTGAGCCATCAGGGCATGCTGGGCTTTCTGGGCTTTCTGGGCATGCTGGGCATGCAGCCCCCGCCTCGGGCGGGCCGGCTTCCGGCTCCCGGGGCGGCGAGCCGTCTGCCGTCATCCAGATCGTTCACGGCATGACCGAGCATTCGGCGCGCTACGAGCGCTTCGCAGTCGCCGCGGTGGGGGCCGGCTATGCCGTCGTCGCCGACGATCATCGCGGGCACGGCCTGACCGCCGCTCCCCGCCGCCTCGGGCACGTCGCCGACGCCGACGGCTGGCAACGCGTCCTGACCGACCTGTCCACCGTCTTCGACGCGGTGCGCGTCTCGTGGCCAGACGCTCCCGTTGTCATGCTCGGCCACTCCTGGGGCTCCTTCCTGGTGCGGCTCCTCGCCGCGCGCCGAGGCGCGGATCTGGCGGGCATGATCGTCATGGGCACGGGCGGTGATCCGGGAGCGACCGGCCGGGCCGGGGTCGCACTGGGCTCCCTGCTGTGCGGTCTGCGAGGGCCTGCCGCCCCTGGGAAGGCACTGCACGCCCTCGTGATCGGCGGGTTCAACAGAGTCTTCGCCCCGACGCGCACCGAGGTCGATTGGCTCAGTCGCGACGAGGCCGAGGTGGACGCCTATGCGGCTGACCCTCTGTGCGGCTTCGTGTGTTCCAACGCCTTCTTCCGGGATCTGGCCGCCGGGCCGCACGCAGCGGCGAGATCCGCCGTTTACAGGGCGACGCCGGGGGACCTGCCCGTCCTGGTCGTCTCCGGCGGCCGGGACCCCGTGGGCGCGGGCGGGAGGGGGCCGCGCGAGGTGGCCGATGCCTACCGGCGCGCGGGTGTGCGCGACGTCGCCCTGAAGCTGTACCCCGGCGCGCGCCACGAAGTGCTCAACGAGATCAACCGCGACGAGGTCACCCGCGATCTGCTGGCCTGGATATCCGCGCACCTCTGAGGAATCCCACAAAAGCCGCCGGTGGGAACCGGCGCACATGGCCGATGTGGTGGCGTTGGCGCTGACCTACGGTTGTGGCATGGCAATGAATCACTCTTCCTCCTCTCTGGACGCCGCTGCGGGCGCCGGCAGTCCTGACGCCCCTGACGCCGCCGCTGGTGCTGACAGCCGTATCGCGGCCCGCTCGCTTCCCGCGGTCCTCGCCCGTGAGATCGGACTGGTCGTGGCCGGCGCCGTTGCGCTGACCCTCATCGGCCAGGTCGCGCTGCCGCTGCCCTTCACGCCCGTGCCTGTCACGCTCGGCACTCTGGCCGCGCTCGGCGTCGGCGGCGTGCTCGGCGGCCGTCGGGCTCTCGGCTCGGTCGCCCTCTACGCGGCTGCCGCCGCGGCCGGCGCGCCGGTTCTGGCGGGCTGGAGTAGTGGCGTGACCAGCTCCTTCGGCTACGTGCTGGGCTACGCCCTGGCCGCCGTCGTCGCCGGATACGCGCTGTCTCGCACCGCCGACGGCGCCCGGCGCCCGCTCCTGGTCCGTCTCGCCCTGATGCTGCTCGCCTCCGCCGTCGTCTACATCCCCGGCCTGATCTGGCTCAAGGTCGCCACCGGTGCCGCCTGGAACACGGCCTTCGTGCTGGGACTGGCGCCCTTCGTCATCGGCGATGTCCTGAAGTCGGTCGTCGCCGCGCTGCTGCCCTCGCGCAGCTGACGGGCGGTCGGGCGGCTCCCTGGTCGCCGTTGCGCTCAAGCGGGTCGGGTCTCGCCAGGCCGGGCCCGCTTGAAACGCCCTGTAGATCCCCGCCGGCCCACCGGCAATCGAGATGAATCGTCCGCGCGACCGACGTGCGGAGGAGGACAGAAGCATGACCGCCCCCGAATCCCAGAATTCCCACAGTTCCCACAGCTCCGCCAGCTCCGACAGTTCCCGCAGCTCCGACAGTTCCCGCAGCTCCGCCAGCAGCGACCCCGGCGCCGAGGACCGCTCCGCCCGCACTGCCGTCACCGTCTTCCCGGTCCTCATCCTGGCCGCCTTCGCGGTTGCGCTGCTCGTGCCGACGCAGCTCTCGCCGCTGTCGGCGGGAACCAACTACGCCCTGGGCATCATCATGTTCGGCATGGGCCTGACCCTGACCCCGCCGGACTTCGCGCTCGTCGTGAAGCGGCCGCTGCCGGTGCTGGTCGGCGTCGTCGCCCAGTTCGTCATCATGCCGACGCTCGCCTGGGTGCTCGCCAAGGCCTTCCAACTCGATCCGATGCTCGCCGCGGGAGTGATCCTCGTCGGCTGCGCGCCGGGCGGCACCTCCTCCAACGTCATCTCCTACCTCGCCAGAGGTGATGTGGCGCTCAGCGTCACGATGACCTCCATCTCGACCCTGCTCGCCCCGCTCATGACGCCACTGCTCACGCAGTGGCTCGCCGGCCAGTACATGCCCGTGGACGCCGGGTCCATGGCCATGAGCATCGTGCGCATGGTGCTCGTGCCCGTTGTCGGCGGCCTGATCGTCCGGGTGCTGTTCAGCGGGTTCGTCGAGAGGATCCTGCCGGCCATGCCGTGGGTCTCGGTGCTCGGCATCTGCTATGTGGTCCTCGCCGTCGTCTCCAAGTCCGCCACGACGATCCTGTCCGCCGGTCTGCTGGTTCTGCTCGTGGTCGCCTGCCACAACGTGCTGGGCTATCTGCTCGGCTACGGCGCCGGACGGATCCTGGGACGCGACGCCCGCGTGTGCCGGACCATCTCCATCGAGGTCGGCATGCAGAACTCGGGGCTGGCCGCCACCTTGGCGGGGACGTACTTCTCGCCCGAGGCGGCCCTGCCCGGTGCCGTCTTCTCCACATGGCACAATCTGTCCGGCGCCGTGCTCGCCGCGGTCTACCGCCGTCGTGATGGCGCTCCTGCTCCGGCCGCTCCGGCATCGCCCGTGGACGCGCAGGAGGGCGGGACGCCCGCCCCGTCATCCCCGGCGGACTGAGCCGATCAGCCGGACTCCCGCTGCGGGACTCGCCGTAGGGTGAGTCCATGAACGCCGCACGACCCGTGCTGTCCGTCCTCGATCTCGTGCCGGTCTCGGCCGGGCGCACCCGCGCCGATGCCCTGAGCGAGATGCTGGAGCTGGCCCGCACCGCCGACGAGGCCGGCTATGCCCGCTACTGGCTCGCGGAGCACCACGGCTCCACGACCTACCTCTCCTCGGCCACGACCGTTCTCATGGGGCAGGTGCTCGCCGCCACCAGGCGCATCGGGGTCGCCAGCGGCGGCATCATGCTGCCCAACCACGCTCCTCTGGTGATCGCCGAGCAGATCGGCACGCTCGCCACGCTCCATCCCGGCCGCGTGGGGCTGGGGCTGGGGCGCGCGCCGGGCACCGACCCTTTGACCGCGGCGGCTCTGCGGCGGCGCAAGGCCGATCCCTCCCGCTTCGCCGACGAGGTTCTGGAGACCCTGGCCTACCTCGGCGCCATTCCCGACGACGTGCTGGGGACGGTGCCCGGGTCGCTCCTGCCGCCGTCGGGCGAGGGTGTGGGCGGGTACGGCGCCGTGGACGCCCCGACCGCCGCCTCGGAGCGGCATGTGCGCGCCATCCCGGGCGAGGGCACCGCCCCGACCGCCTGGATCCTCGGCTCGTCGGTCAATGGTGCGCGCGTCGCCGGCACGCTCGGGCTCCCCTTCGTCGTCGCCTCGCACTTCGCGCCCTCCCAGGCGGAGGCCGCCATTACGACGTACCGCAGCCATTTCAGCCATTTCAGCCATTTCAGCCAGTCCAGCCGATCCGGCCAGTCCAGTCGGGGCGCGGGGAGCGACGGCGCCCGCCCGCTCTCCCGGGACGGCGCGCCTCATGTGGCGGCGGGCGTCAACGCCGTCGTCGCCCCCAAGCAGGAGGAGGCGGAAAGACTGTTCTCCACGGCCATGGCGGCCGCCGCGCGCATTGTCGGCGGCAGGCCGGCGCCGCTGGACGCGCCCGACGACGATCCGCGGGCCTGGCGCGCCCTGGCGGGAGGGCGCGAGGACGTCGTCGAGGCGTCCATGGGGCTGTCCTTCGTCGGCACCCCCGACGTCGTGGCCGCGGGCATCCGTGAGCTGGCCTCGCGCTGGGGCCTGGAGGAGATCCTGGTGGTCACCTATGCTCATGACGCCGTCGCGCGTCGGCGCTCCTACGAATTGCTCGCGGCCGCCTGGTGATGTCGGCCCGATCGGCGGGAACCGGAAAACAGAAGGCGGGAACCGGAGGCCAAAAACATAAGTATGCGCCTGAATGTGTCCATGGGATTACCGGATGGTGTTTACTATCATCGCCACGGTGTCGACATTCTCCATGTCGGGATGAGTGCATAGTTGCTAATCGATTGTCGATGCCGACGATGTCCAACGGAGGTAATTCCGTTGAGCAATCCCACGATCTCTCGCCGTCACTTCGGCCTGGGAGCCGCAACATTCGCGGTGCTGCTGGCCGGTGCCTGCGGCTCCGACAGCCCCGATGGCGGCCCCAGCGCCGCCTCGGACGGCCAGGGCGCCGAGAGCGGCGGCAGGCTGACGTTCGCCTACAACTCCGATGGGCCCCACAAGGACTGGGTCGAGGCCGTGTGCAACTCCGTCAGCAACACGCTGGGCATCTCCATGGAGCCGCTGCCCTATGCCCAGTTCTCCGAGCTGCGCCAGCAGATCACCGACCACACGATCGTCGGGGCCTTCCGCGCCGGGTGGCAGGCGGGCTACCCCTCCATGGAGGACTTCCTCGACGGCCCCTTCCAGACGAACGGGGGCGCGAACGACGCCCAGTACTCCAGCACCGCGTTCGACGACCTGATGGCTCAGGCCGCCGCGGCCAAGGACGATGCGGAGTCGAACGCTCTCTACGTGAAGGCTCAGGAGCAGCTCTTCGCGGACCTGCCGGCCATCCCCCTGTGGTACCAGAACGGCTTTGGGGGTTACTCCAAGAACGTCAGTGACGTGACCTTCAACTGGCAGGCCATGCCCAGCTACGAGTTCATCACCACCACGAACTCCGACGGCTTCGTGCGCGCCAACAACTCCGAGCCCCAGAACCCCCTGCTGCCCGCCAACACGAATGAGACCGGCGGCGGCCGCATCGTCGATCTGATCTTCGCGGGCCTGGTCGCCTACGAGAAGGACGGCACCGTGACGAACGAGGTCGCCGAATCCATCGAGACCTCCGATAATCAGACCTTCACGGTCAAGCTCAAGGACGGCTGGACCTTCTCGGACGGCACCCCGGTCACCGCCGACTCCTTCATCAAGGCCTGGAACTACGGCGCGCTGATGTCCAACGCCCAGCTGTCCAGCTACGCCTACGAGCTCATCGAGGGCTACTCCGCGGAGGAGGACTCCGAGCTGACCGGACTGGCGAAGGTCGATGATCTGACGTTCACGATCAAGCTCACCGCCCCGGCCCACGACTTCGTCAAGCGCCTGGGGACCCCCGCCTTCTACCCGCTGCCCGAGTCCGCCTACGCCGACATGGCCGCCTTCGGCCAGAAGCCCATCGGCAACGGCCCCTATACCCTGACCGAGTGGGTGCACGACTCCCAGGCCGTGCTGGCCAAGAACCCCTCTTACCAGGGCGTCCGCCTGCCCAAGAACGAGGGCATCACCTTCATCTTCTACACCAGCTACGACGCGGCCTACAATGATCTGCTCTCCGACGCCGTTGACGTGATCGATGCCATTCCTGATTCGGCCCTGGCCTCCTTCCAGGACGAGCTCGGCGAGCGGGCCGTCAATGAGCCCGGCGCCCTCATTCAGAACTTCATCATCAATGTCAATGCCGAGCACTGGAAGATGGACGAGGAGGGCCGTGCCCGTCGGGCGGCGCTGTCCCGCGCCATCAACCGCAAGCAGATCTGCGACACCCTGTTCTACGACACCCGCACCCCCGCATCGGACTTCACCAGTCCCACCATCCCCGGGTGGAAGGACTCCGTGGCGGGCAACGAGGTCCTCCAGTTCGATGAGGCCGAGGCCAAGCGCCTGTGGGACCAGGCGGAGGCCATCTCCTCGTACTGACCTCGGTCCGGTTGCCCGCCCGGCCGCCCGCCGGCCGGTCATCCGGCGGGGCGGTTCGGCCCAGTCGTCCTCTTGGCCGGCCTCAGGCCGGCTCCGGCGCGGCGGTGCTCCAGCTAACCCGGGAAACCGCCGCCGCACCGGGCGCCGTGCCTGAACGAGAGCCCCCGGAACCCTCTACGTTCGTCCGTTCCCATCCTGCTCTAAGGAGATGCCGATGCTCCGCTACGCCGGACGCAGGCTTCTGCAGATGATCCCCGTGTTCTTCGGGGCCACGCTGCTCATCTACGCCATGGTCTTCGCCCTGCCGGGCGATCCTGTCGCCGCCATGGGCGGTGAGCGCGCCCTGAACCCCGATCTTCAGGCTCAGATACGCGCCCAGTACAACCTGGATCAGCCCTTCCTCGTCCAGTACTTCCTGTTCCTCAAGGGGCTGGTGACCTTCGACCTGGGCACCACCATTCGCGGGTCCAGGCCGATTGTCGATGTGCTCGCCGGCGCCTATCCGGTCACGATCAAGCTCGCCCTCATGGCGCTCGTCTTCGAAGCGGTGGCGGGCGTCGGCATCGGGCTCTTCGCCGGCATGCGCAAGGGCGGGATCTTCGACGCCACGGTGCTGATCCTGTCCCTGGTGGTCATCGCCGTCCCGACCTTCGTCATCGGCTTCCTCCTGCAGTTCTTCATCGGCGTCAAGCTCGGATGGCTGCCGACGACGGCCGGGGGCTCTCCGGGGTTCAAGGAACTGCTCATGCCCGCGATCGTGCTCGGGGCGGTCTCCCTGGCCTACGTCCTGCGCCTGACGCGCACGGAGGTGGGGGAGAACCTGTCGGCCGACCATGTCCGCATGGCGCGTGCCAAGGGCCTGTCGAGCCGTCGGGTCATGGTCGTTCACGTCCTGCGCAACTCGCTGGTGCCGGTCGTCACCTTCCTCGGCGCGGATCTGGGCGCGCTCATGGGCGGAGCCATCGTGACCGAGGGGATCTTCAATATCGACGGCGTGGGCGGCACCCTCTACAAGGCCATCATCAATGGGGAGGGTCCCACGGTCGTCGCCTTCACGACGGTGCTCATCCTGGTGTTCATCGTCTCCAACCTGCTCGTTGACCTTCTGTACGCAGCCCTGGACCCGAGGATCCGCTATGGCTGACAACCTCGACATTCCCGACAGCTCTGAAAACTCCGACAGCTCTGACAACGCCGACAGCACTCAGAGCACTGAGGGACAGGACCAGAAGCCGCTCGAGGCTCAGACCCACGAGCAGCCCGAGCCCGAGGCTCGGTGGCCTCGGCCGTCCGACGGCCCCCGCGCCTCCAGTGCCACCGGTGCAGCCAGTGCAACCGCTGTCCGTATCGGGCAGGAGCACTTCGTCGCCGATACCGATGAGCAGGGGCTGGGCGCGGTCGATGCCGTCGCCGACGACTCCGCCCCCTCCTCGATGTGGGGGGAGGCGTGGAAGCAGCTGCGCCGTCGCCCCATCTTCTGGGTCTCCGCCCTGCTCATCGCCGTCGCCGTCCTGCTCGCCGTGGCCCCCGGACTGATCGCCCGCGCCACGCCCACCTACTGCCAGCTCAACAAATCCTACGGAACTCCGACCGTCCAGCACCCCTTCGGCTTCGACCGGCAGGGCTGCGACATCTTCGCCCGGACCATCTACGGCGCCCGCGCGTCGGTGACCGTGGGCGTGCTCACGACGCTCCTGGTCACGCTGCTGGGCGGACTCATCGGCGCTCTCGCCGGGTTCTTCGGGGGCTTCTTCGACGCGCTGCTCTCGCGCATCACCGACGTGTTCTTCGCCGTGCCCTTCGTGCTGGCCGCGATCGTCGTCATGCAGATGTTCAAGGGCAGGTCCTCCATCCTGACCGTCGTCGCCGTCCTGGCGCTGTTCGGATGGCCGCAGATCGCCCGCATCACCCGGGGCGCGGTCATGAGTGTCAAGAACGAGGATTTCGTGACCGCCTCGGTCTCGCTCGGCAGCGGACGGCTCGCCATCCTGCTGCGCCATGTCCTGCCGAATGCCGCCGCTCCGATCATCGTCACCGCCACCGTCGAGCTCGGCATCTTCATCGTCGCCGAGGCGACGCTGTCCTTCCTCGGGATCGGGCTGCCGGCCTCGGTGGTCTCCTGGGGTGCGGACATCTCCACGGCCAACGTGGCGCTGCGCGACCACATCTCCGTCCTGTTGTACCCCGCGGGCGCTCTCGCGCTCACCGTGCTCGGCTTCGTCATGATGGGCGATGTGGTGCGGGACGCCCTCGATCCGAAGGCTCGCAAGTGACTACCGACAACACCGCCGTTGATGCTTCTGAGGCTTCTGCCGCCTCCGCTTCTGCCGCTGAAGACTTTGCGCCCGCTGAAGCGCCGCTGCTGCGCATTGAGAATCTCGAGGTGGCCTTCCGCTCCTCGACCGGGATGGTTCCGGCTGTTCGCCAGGCCAATCTGACGATCTATCCCGGGCAGAGCGTGGCCATCGTCGGGGAGTCGGGCTCTGGGAAGACCACCCTGGCCAATGCCGTCATCGGCCTGCTGCCGGGGACCGGGCGGGTAATCGGGGGCCGCATCCTGTTCGACGGCGAGGACATTGCGCACGCCTCCGACAAGCAGATGCAGCGTCTGCGCGGCAGCGAGATCGGATTGGTCCCCCAGGACCCCATGACCAATCTCAACCCGGTGTGGTCCATCGGCTTCCAGGTTCGTGAGGCGCTGCGCGCCAACGGGCTGGCGGGGGTGGCGGATGACCGTCTCGCCAGGCTCGCCGCCGGGCAGGAGGCCCCGGATGACTCCGACGTCTCGGATGGGGCCTCTTCGGAGGGATCGGGGGGATCGAGAGGGCAGGGCCAGAGTCGGATCGCCACCGCCGAGCAGGTGGCGCTTCTGCTCGAGGACGCGGGACTCCCCGACGCCGCCCGACGCGCCAAGCAGTATCCGCACGAGTTCTCCGGAGGCATGCGGCAGCGCGCCCTGATCGCCATCGGCCTGGCGGCGCGCCCCCGGCTGCTCATCGCCGATGAGCCGACCAGCGCCCTGGACGTCACCGTCCAGCGTCGCATTCTGGACCACCTCGGGCGCCTCATCCACGAGCTGGGAACGGCGATGCTCTTCGTGACCCACGACCTCGGCCTGGCGGCGGAGCGGGCCGAGCACGTCGTCGTCATGCACCGCGGCCGCATCGTGGAGTCCGGGCCGAGTCTGGACGTGCTCCAGAACCCGCGCCACCCCTACACCCGCCGACTCGTCGAGGCGGCGCCGTCGCTGGCCTCTCAGCGCATCGAGGCGGCCCACGCCGAGGGCATCCAGGTTGCGGAGGACGAACTGGGCGTTCACGAGATCGCGAAGGACACTCCCGAGATCCTGCGGGTCGAGCATCTGACCAAGGTTTTCGACGTGCGCGGCGCCAAGGGCGCGGACGCGCATATCCGGGCCGTTGACGACGTCACCTTCGGAGTGCTCCGAGGCACGACGACGGCGCTCGTCGGCGAGTCCGGCTCGGGCAAGTCCACGGTGGCGAACATCGTCCTCAATCTGATCGATCCCACCGAGGGCAAGGTCTTCCACAACGGCGTCGACCTGTCGACTCTGGGACCCAAGCAGCTGTTCGAGCTGCGGCGCATCATGCAGCCGGTGTTCCAGAACCCCTATGGCTCCCTGGATCCGATGTACTCCATCTACCGGATCATTGAGGAGCCGTTACGGGTGCACGATGTGGGAGGTGGTCAGGAGCGCAGTGAGCGCGTCGCCGAGCTTCTCGACATGGTCGCCCTGCCCCGCTCGGCCATGCGGCGCTACCCCAATGAGCTCTCCGGGGGCCAGCGCCAGCGCGTGGCCATCGCCCGGGCTCTGGCCCTGAGGCCCGAGATCGTGGTGCTGGACGAGGCCGTCTCCGCCCTCGACGTGCTCGTCCAGGCGCAGATCCTGCGACTGCTGGCGGAGCTTCAGCGAGAGCTGGACCTGACCTACCTCTTCATCACCCACGACCTGGCGGTCGTGCGGCAGATCGCGGACGACGTCGTGGTCATGGAGAAGGGGCGGGTGGTCGAGTCCGGCCATGCGGATGACTTGTTCGCCCACCCGCGCGAGACCTACACCCGCGAGCTGATCGACGCCGTTCCCGGCTCCAGAATCGCGCTGTACGGGGCATGAGGAGTTGTGGAGCATGAGTTGTGCGGGGCGTGAGCCGTACGGAGCATGAGTTGTGCGGGGCGTGAGGGTATGAGCGAGGGCTGAGGCCGTCGCGGGCGGCTCCCTTCGCCGAGATCGGTCGCATTCCGCATCGAGATCGGTCCACTTCCGCGTCGAGATCGGTCCGGTTCCGCATCGAGATCGGTCCGGTTCCGCATCGAGATCGGTCCAGGGGAGCCCGAGTACGGGCGGGGCGGATCATGAACGTACCTTTCCGGCGTGAACGTACTTTTCTCTCATCCTTCTGCGGGTTGAGCTCAGAAGGATGAGAGAAAAGTACGTTCACCTGCCGAAGTTCCGTCGGCGTCGTAAACCGTCACCAATGGTCGGGGTGCGGCCTGCTTCGCCTACCGGCTCCAGATCGGAATCGATCACCTGAGGCTGGGCCTCAGCAGGGGATCGCGGAAGCGTGAGCGGGCGCACAGCGTTCGTGTCACCCCCGTCATGGCGACTGCTGAACGGCAGCCTCTACCCTTGCCCCGCTGTGCGCCAGCGGTGGGCCCGCGTCTCGACCGTGCTCCGGCGCCCCTCGGACGGAAGAAGTGCCTCACATGACTGTGCGCCAGGATCTGCGCAACGTCGCCATCGTCGCCCATGTCGACCACGGCAAGACCACCCTCGTCGACGCGATGCTCTGGGAGGCGGGCGCTTTCGGCGCCCGCGCCACCGAGGAGACCACCGGCGAGCGCGTCATGGACTCCGGCGAGCTCGAGCGCGAGAAGGGCATCACCATTCTCGCCAAGAACACGGCCGTCCACTACCGCGGTCCTGCGGCCGTGGCCGCCGGGCTCCCCGAGGGCATCACCATCAACGTCATCGATACTCCCGGGCACGCCGATTTCGGCGGTGAGGTCGAGCGCGGCCTGTCCATGGTGGACGGCGTCGTCCTGCTCGTGGACGCCTCGGAGGGGCCCCTGCCCCAGACGCGCTTCGTGCTGCGCAAGGCCCTGGCCGCCAATCTGCCGGTCATCCTCGTGGTCAACAAGGTGGATCGCCCCGACTCGCGCATCAGCGAGGTCGTCTCCGAGTCCACCGATCTGCTGCTCTCGCTGGCCTCCGACCTGTCCGACGAGCAGCCCGACATCGACTTGGAGGCCGTCCTCGACCTCCCCGTCATCTACGCCTCCGCCAAGGCCCGCCGTGCCGACACCGCCCAGCCCGCCGACGGCGAGCTGCCGGCCAGTGAGGATCTCGAGCCGTTCTTCCGCACCATCATCGAGCGCATCCCCGGCCCCTCCTACGATGAGGGAGCTCCTCTTCAGGCGCATGTCACCAACCTGGACGCCTCGCCCTTCCTCGGCAGGCTGGCCCTTCTGCGCATCCACAATGGCGCTCTGCACAAGGGGCAGACCGTGTCGTGGGCCCGCCATGACGGATCCCTGTCCACAGCGCGAGTCTCCGAGCTGCTCATCACCGAGGGTTTGGACCGCCGGCCCGCCGAGGAGGCCCATGCCGGAGATATCGTCGCCATCGCCGGTATTGAGAACATCACCATCGGAGAGTCCCTGGTGGACCCCGACGACCCGCGTCCGCTGCCGCTGATCACGGTGGATGACCCGGCCATCTCGATGACCATCGGCATCAACACCTCTCCCATGGCCGGGCGTACCAAGGGGGCCAAGGTCACGGCCCGTCAGGTCAAGGACCGCCTGGATCGCGAGCTGGTCGGCAATGTCTCCTTGCGCGTGCTGTCCGCCGGACGCCCTGACGCATGGGAGGTCCAGGGGCGCGGCGAGTTGGCCTTGGCGATCCTGGTCGAGCAGATGCGTCGCGAGGGCTTCGAGCTGACTGTCGGCAAGCCGCAGGTCGTCACCCGCACGATCGATGGCAGGCGGCATGAGCCGGTCGAGCGCACGACCATCGACGTTCCCGAGGAGTACCTGGGCGCCGTCACCCAGCTCATGGCCGCCCGCAAAGGCCGCATGGAGACCATGATCAACCATGGCACCGGATGGATCCGCATGGAGTTCCTCGTCCCGGCGCGCGGTCTCATCGGATTCCGCACGCAGTTCCTCACGGAGACTCGCGGTACTGGTATCGCCTCATCCATCGCCGAGGGCTACGAGCCCTGGGCCGGTCAGATCGTGGCCCGCACCACGGGGTCGTTGGTCTCCGACCGCGCCGGGGCCGTCACCGCCTACGCCCTCATCCGCCTGCAGGACCGCGGCACGTTCTTCGTCGAGCCCGGCCAGGAGACCTACGAGGGCCAGGTCGTCGGCGAGAATCCGCGCAATGAGGACATGGACGTCAACGTCGTGCGCGAGAAGCAGCAGACCAACATGCGCTCCGCCACGGCCGATTCTTTTGAGGGCCTGGTGCCGCCGCGTAAGCTGACCCTGGAGGAGGCCCTCGAGTTCGCCTCCGATGACGAGTGCGTTGAGGTCACTCCGGATGCGGTGCGCATCCGCAAGGTCATCCTCGACTCCCAGGAGCGTTTCAAGGACGCTGCCCGCCGCCGCCGTGCCAATGCTTGAGTAAGAATGCGACTATGACCGACGACGTCCCCACTTCCGACGGCACCCGTCACACCGAGGAAGCCGTGAACATCCCGCAGGTGACCGATCCCCGTACCTCCTCGCTCGAGGATATCGCCCAAGTTCTCAGCGCCAAGACGCCGGATATCGCGGATGACCCGCACCCGGAGAAAGCGGACTCCAACGGTGCGGGGCCTGCTGAGGGCTCTGCAGCCGAGGCCTCATCGGCCGATGCGGATACCGATGACGCTGACACCGAGACTGACACTGAGTCGGACGCTGAGTCGGACGCAGGGGATGGGCCTGAGCCTTCCGCGGAGGAGAAGGCGGAATCGGAGGCCGAGTCGGACCAGGACGATGCTCCGGTTGAGGAGGCGGAGGCTGAGGCGCCCCAGGAGGGCGATGCTGTCGTCAGGTCGGGCGACTCGAAGGATGAGCTCTCCGAGGGGGAGTCCGTCACCGATGAGGACGCGCAACCCGAAGCCGATGGTGCTGAGTCCGACTCCGATACTGATCCCGAGTCCGAGGCTGCTGAGGGCGCTTCCGAGTCTGTGGACGATGCCGGTGAGGGCGAGTCTGCTGCCGAGTCCGAAGAGTCCTCGTCTGCGGATGAGGCCGAGGTGGTCGAGGAAGCTGCTGAGCCGGAGGCTGAGGTAGCCGAGCCCGATGAGGACGAGGGGGACGGTGCTTCGGCGGAGGATTCGGAGGCGACCGAGTCAGACGTTGAGGCGGCCGAGGCTGAGGAAGCCGAGGCAGGGGAGGCTGCTGAGAGCGCTTCCGAGCCCGCCGCCGAGTCCGAAGAGTCCTCGTTTGCGGATGAGGCCGAGGTGGTCGAGGAAGCTGCTGAGCCGGAGGCTGAGTCGGCCGAGACTGAGGTAGCCGAGCCCGATGAGGCCGAGGAGCACGCTTCCGAGTCTGTGGACGATGCCGGTGAGGGCGAACCCACCGAGCCCGACGCGCCAAAATCATCTGAGAAGGAGAGCGAGGCATCCGAGGAGGAGCCCCAGGCCGGCCAGGCCGCCGCTGACGGGACCCCGCAGGACGGCTCCGCGGTGGAGGCTGAAGAAGCGGAGGCCGAAGAGGCGGGGGCGGAGTCGAAGGATGCCGTCGCGGCTCCGGTCGGCGAGGCCCTGGCCGCCATGTCGGCGCCCACACCGGCCGAAGCCCCTCAGCCCGACGAGACCTCCGGACCCGTGGACGATCAGCCCGGTGCCGCAACCGACGAGGCTGAAGCCGATGAAGCTGATGAGTCTGAAGCTGACGAGGCCGATGCGGCTGGGGCTGCCTCTGGAGACGATGCCGCGCAGAGCGAGCCGGCCAACGGAGAGGATTCTCCGGAGGGGGCCGCCGAGGGCGAGCCCGCCGTCGACGAGGATGAGAATGCGCAGTCCGAGCCCGAGCCCGCTGATGGCGAGAGCACGGATTCCGAACCCGAGGACGAGACCGACGAGACCGCTGAAGAGTCCGCATCCGTTGATGAGGAGGCTTCGCAGGACGGCTCCGCGGTGGAGGCTGAAGAGGCGGAGGCCGAAGAGGCGGGGGCGGAGTCGAAGGATGCCGTCGCGGCTCCGGTCGGCGAGGCCCTGGCCGCCATGTCGGCGCCCACACCGGCCGAAGCGCTTCAGCCCGACGAGATCCCCGCCCCCGCAGGCGATGAGCCCGCTGCAGACGAGGCCGCCCGCACCGCTGGTGCTTCCGACTCGTCTGGCTCTTCCGACGGCGCCGCCCCAGAGGCAGCCGCCGACTCCACTTCTGCCAGGGCTAAAGCGGCTTTCGCCAAAGCCAAGGCGGCATTGACGGAGCTGCTGCACGGTCGCGGGCCGGGCCGCGGCATGATGGCCTGCATCATCGGCCTGGGCCTGCTGGTCCTGATCTGGGGAGGCGCCGCCGTCGCCACCACCCAGCACATCTTCGCCGGATCGACCGTCTCCGGCGTCGATGTCGGAGATATGAGCCCCGCTGAGGCGCGTCAAGCGGTGGACGACCAGGTCGGCGCCGCCCTGACGTATCCCGTCATCCTCACCGTCAACGATTCCACCGATACGCTCGTGCCCGCCGACTCCGGTGTGGCCGTGGACGCCGACGCCAGCGTCGACCGTCTGGTCGGCCCCACCCTCAACCCGGTGACGCTCATCAAGCGTCTGAGCGGCAGTGATGTCGACGCCGTCACCACCGTTGACACCGAAGCGCTCACCGCCGCTCTCAATGAGCGGCTCGACACGCTCGCCACCGGTACGGCCGACGCCGTCGTCACCCTCGACGGCACAACCCCCGTTGTGACCCCGGGCGCCACTGGCACCGGCCTGGACGTCGACGCCTCCGTGAAGTCCCTAAGCGCGGACTGGCCCCTGGGGCAGGAGGCCATCGCCCTGGCCAGCGGCACCGCGAAGCCGGCGATCACCGACGAGGACGCCCAGACATTCGTCGATTCCGTCCTCACGCCCCTGCTCGCGGACGACCTCACCATCACCGCCGTCGGCACGAGCGCTGAGAAGAACGCCACCGGCAAGCAGCTCGTCCTCTCGCCTGAGCAGATCGCGAGTCTGACCACCATCTCGACCGCCGATGGCGAGCTCTCCGCCGTCCTCGACTCCCAGCGGCTTCACGACGACCTCATCGCCGCCATGGGGCCGATCGAGACGCAGGCCGTCAATGCGGGCTGGACGATCGACGGTTCCGCGACCGGTGCGGCCGGGGCCAAGCCCCAGTATGTGGCCCCGTCCTCAGGCGAGGGCATCGACATGGCGGCTCTGACCCAGCAGCTCATCGACACGGGAACCACCAAGTCCGCATCCGCCGACCGCACCGTCGCCATCCCCATGACCACCACTGAGCCGGACACCACCACCCCTGAGGCGGACTGGGGCATTACCGAGGTCACCGGCGAGTTCGCCACACCCTTCAACTCCGAGCCCGGCCGCGATCAGAACCTCATACGCGGCGCCGAGCAGATGAATGGTCAGGTCGTCATGTCCGGGCAGACCTTCTCCGTCGAGGAGGCGCTCGGCCCGGTGGACTACGAGCACGGCTTCACCGATGCGGGCGTCATCTCCAACGGCCAGCACGTCGATGCGCTGGGAGGCGGGCTCTCCCAGATCGGCACCACCATGTTCAACGTCGGCTTCGAGGCCGGCATGGACGATGTCGAGCACCACCCGCACTCCTACTACTTCGACCGGTACCCGGCCGGGCGCGAGGCGACGCTCTGGACCGGCCAGAAGGACGTCAAGTTCACCAACTCCACTCCCTACGCGGCGCTCATCCAGGCCTGGGTTGCCGACGGCCAGGTCCACACCCGCATCTGGTCCACGCACTACTACGACGTCTCCATCACCAGCTCCGAGCGCTACAACTACCGGCCCGTCCAGACTCTCACCCGCCCGGCGGGCTCAGGATGCCAGTCGTACTACGGCGGGAACCCGGGCTTCGACATCACTGTCACCCGCACCCGCACAGCTTCTGACAAGACCGTTCCCGACGACGTCCTGACCACCACCTACGACGCCGACAACAATATCGAGTGCACGGGGTCCGCCAAGCCCTCCCAGTCCCTCCAACCCGGATCCTCAACGACGGATCAGGGCCGCAGCAGCTGGGAGGCGGCGCCGCAGCCGATCGGCGAGGCCGATACGCCGGCCGCCGGAGGGGTGGCCGCTCAACCGCAGCCCGCTCAACCTCAGGACGCCACGGGCGCGGAAGAAAATCTGCCGAGGGCGCCGGAGGGCTCCTCGGACGGGGGCTCCCCGGCCGGAACGCCGTAGCCTCCGCATCGTCTCCGCTTCTCCACGATCTCCGCCATCCCTGTATCCCTGTGGCGGTTCTCCGGGTTTTGTGCACTTACTGACGCAAACCCACACATGTGGGGCCTATAACCCTTAAAATGGTTGTGGATAGCAATATCGTAACATTTTGATCTCACCGTCGTATCGGCGGGCGTGGCTGCTGGCGTCCCACTACGCTTGTCTGGGCGATGGAGCATCGTTGTCCCCTTCCTATGAGGAGAACGTATATGACTGTGACGACATCGGACCGTTCCGTCGTTCGCAACGCTTCGGGTCTCCCGGCGGAGGCGGGGCCCGCTCGGCACCACGCGGCTGCCGAGGCCGATGCAGCGCGCCACCGCGCTCCCGCCTCTGGGAGTGCCGGGGGAGGGGCGGGACACCGCGTCTCGCCCTCGGTCGTTCCCGCCTCCGAAGCCGGATTCCAGTCCTACTCCATGTTCTCGGGGTCCCGTCCTGCCGATGCCGTCCCGGTCTATCGCACGGCGGGTCACAGCACGGGGACCCAGCCGACTGTTCACAGCGCCCGTGGTGCTCATAGTGCGCCTAGCACGCCCGGTGCCGCAGACACCGGCGGAGCCTCCGCGTCGGGCGGGGAGTCCGCCCGTGCTCCTCGACGCTCCCCCTCCCAGGACAGGCCGGTGCGCCCGGCCTCCGCCAAGGCTCCCGGCTCTCGGACTCCCGGTCCGCGGCCTGCTGCCGCTTCGGGCGGCAGGGCTGCGTCAGCGCCCCGCCCCCGTCCGTCCGGGTTCGGCTCCGGTACTGGCTCCAGGGGTGGCGAGCCTCCATCTCCCGGACGCGCGGCAACCGGTCAGCAGCCCGCAGTCCGGCCCCGCCCCGCTGCAGCGGCGGCTGCGACGCCTGCGCCCACGGGGCCTGCAGGACCCGACCTGTCCACCACAGAGGCGGAGCTCAGTGCTCTGCTTCTCGGCGGAGCCCCGGCTCGTCGTGAGACGAAGTCGGAGGCCCAGACGGGGCCTCAGAAGGCCACCACCGCTACTTCATCGGCTCCCGCGGCTTCTGGGCGTTCCGCGGCCTCGAATGTCGGCGTGACGGATCGCTCCCGGGCTGTGTCTCCTGCCTCCACTTCCAGCCGCCCCACAGCTTCTGGGCGTTCCTCGGCTCCGTCGGCCTCGTCCGCTACCGGCGGGCGGGCGAGGTCCGCCGCGCCCGCGACGCGGACGACTGCCACCCCCACGACTAGTGGACAAGCGGCTCCCTCAGCCGCGTCAGCCCCCGGCGCTGCGCGTCGTCGTCCCGTGTTCGCGCCGGGCGCCTCATCGGCGCCATCCGCCGGCACCGGTTCTGTCGGCATTCTCCCCTCATCGGCCGGGGCGGACGCCTCGGGGACGGCGACGTACCGAGTGGTCGTCGCCAACCAGCAGGTCGCCGTGACTGCCGCTCACGATGCTCCCGGTGCGTCCCGCGTCGCCTCTCCGGCTCGCGCTGCCTCTGCGCCGCTGCGGACCACGGGGCAGATTCCACCAATGGCGCCTGCGTCTCCGGCGTCGTCGCCCTCCTCACGATCCGCGGCCTCTGCTCCTTCGGCGTCGGCCGCCCCGCACAGGCCGGTAGTGACGGGAGCCGCGTCGGCCGCGTCGGCCAGGTCGGCATCGGCGCCGTCATCTGAGACGGCCTCCCAGCCCGCGGTACCCGCGCGCGCCGCCTCTGCCCCGACGACACCGGGTCCACAGGGGCGTGAGGTGTGGTCCAGGGGAGAGGACCTCACCTGGGTCACACTCTCGGATGCCTCCAGGAATGTTCAGGGCCGCCCGAGCTCCCGACGTGACGCGATCGCAGACAGCAAGGTGAAGAGGCGGGGAGTTCCGACGGCGGTGAAGGTCATGGCGATCGTCTTCATCGTCTTGCTGGTTGTGCTGGCGGGCCTGATCTGGGGCCTGCCCATGGTGCTCGGTCCGGAATTCTCGCTGACGAACATCGTCGGCTCCCTGCTCGGCTCCTCTGCGACAGGCGCCTCTCCTCCGGCCGGAGTGCTTGCCTAGAGGGCTGAGGCGACAGCGCCATAAACGGATGACTCGGTCCGCGCTCCAGGATCCCGGACCGGATTCGGTTCCCTTCTCATGACGAAATAAAGCGGCGCGAGCCCCCATATTCTCGTGCTCAGGCCCACGTTTTCAGCCTATTGGGCGGTGCGGGGCCGCGGGGCAATACTGTGGCCATGGTTGCGTTGCCGTCCGCCGCGACGCGTTCCAGGAGAAGAGGAATCCACCCATGACCTACGTCATCGCCCAGCCATGTGTCGACGTCAAAGACCGTGCATGTGTGGACGAGTGTCCGGTCGACTGCATCTACGAAGGCGAACGCTCCCTGTACATCAACGCCGATGAATGCGTTGACTGCGGCGCCTGCGAGCCCGTGTGCCCCACCGAGGCGATCTTCTATGAGGACGACGTCCCCGATGAGTGGGAGGACTACACGCGCGCCAACATCGATTTCTTCGAGCTGCAGGGGCTGGGTTCTCCCGGCGGTGCCCAGAGTGCCGGTCCCCAGCCCTACGACGATCCGATGGTCGCCGCTCTTCCCCCGCAGAACGAGGACTATCGCGAGGCCAACGGACTCGACTGACGTGCGCGCGAGGTTGCACACTCGGTTGCGAATCGTCCTGAGCAGAACCGCGGAATCATGAGGAAGTGAGATTCCAGCGGCAGTCCGAGTAAGACTCCCATGTGCAGGAATCGCCGATGCGTGTCAGGAGCCGGAACGGCAGCGCGTGCCCGGTGCGTCATGGGGGAGAATCGGACGCGTGACTGCCGCGCCCGACATGCCTGATACGCCCGATAGGCCTGGTTTGCCTTCCGATCTCCGTCTCACCCTGCCTCGGCCGCTCACTCTGCCCGATTTCCCCTGGGACACCCTGAAACCCGTCCGTGCCCTCGCCGCTGCCCACCCGGACGGTGTCGTCGACCTGGCCATCGGCACTCCCGTGGACGACTCGCCCGATATCGCTCGCACCGCTCTGGTGGCGGCCTCCAACGCGCCCGGCTACCCGGCCACCGTCGGCACATCGGCCGTCCGCGAGGCCATCATCGCCTGGATGGAGCGTCGGCGCGGGGTGCGCGGCCTGACCGATGACGCCGTGATCCCCACCATCGGCTCCAAGGAGTCGGTGGCCCTTCTACCGCTGCAGCTCGGTGCCGGTCCCGGGGATGTCATCGTTCACCCGCGCGCCGCCTACCCCACCTACGACGTCGGGGCGCGTCTGGCCGGCGCCACCCCCGTGCCCGTCGACACCGATGCGGATCCCGACACCTGGGAGCTGCCCGCCGGCCCCGACGGTGCCCCCGCCGCGCCGGTCATCGTGTGGCTCAACAGCCCCGGCAACCCCGACGGCCACGTCCTGGGCGTGGAGCAGCTGGCGCGCATCGTCGCCTGGGCGCGGAGCCGCGGGTCCATCGTTATCGCCGACGAGTGCTATGCAGAGCTCGGCTGGGCCGAGCCGTGGGCCTCCGAGGGCGTGCCGAGTCTGCTGGATCCGCGTGTGACCGCCTCCGTCGATGGTACAGAGGATGATCCGGTCGGGCTCCTCGCCCTGTACTCCCTGTCCAAGCAGTCGAACCTGGCCGGCTACCGGGCCGCCTTCCTGGCCGGCGACCCCTATCTCGTCAAGGCGGTCACCGAGGTGCGCAAGCACTCCGGCCTGCTCGTGCCCGCCCCGGTTCAGGCGGCCATCGTCGCCGCCCTCAACGACGACGCCCACGTGGCGGTCCAGCGGGAGACCTACCGCCGACGTCGGGAGGCGCTCCTGGAGGCCACGGCCGCGGTGGGCCTGACCAACGACCCGGCCTCGGTCGCCGGCCTCTACCTGTGGTTGAAGGGTCCCGACTCCATGAGCACCGACCTGTTGGGCGCCTTCGCCGAACTCGGGATCGTTGTTGCTCCGGGAGACTTCTACGGCGAGGCGGGCGCCGAGCGGATTCGCATGAGCCTGACCGGCACCGACGAGCGGGTGGCCGCCGCCTGCGAGCGCCTGCGTTCTGCGCGGGCCCGGGAGCTGTTCACCTGAACGGTGCGGCGAGCGAAGCGCTCGAGATCGGTCGCATTCCGCGTCGAGATCGGTCGTACTCCGGCTCGAGATCGGTCGTACTCCGCGCCGAGATCGGTCGCAGTCCGCCGTGAGATCGGTGCTGCGCCTGTTGCGTCGGCTCGCCGTCACGATGCCGCCCGCATGGCGGCCGGCACGGATCTGCTGCCGCTTGCTCTCGGCTCATGAGGAGTTCTTGCGGAATACTCGAAAGAACTCCCAAGAACTCGTGGATGGGCGCGGGGCCGGGGGAGGTGCCCGAAAGGGTGTCATGACGCGGAAAGAAGGGTTCCGGAAGAGTTCTTCGGAGTTCTTTTGAGTTCTTTTGCCCGCAGTCCGGCTCCCGGCAACGCCGTAGGCCGGGAGCCCGTAGAGTTACCCCAGATGCGGGACCGAGGCTCACTCGCGATGAGCTAGGGTGCGGCAGCGCCGACGTCGTCAGCCCTTGAGGAGGCACCATGACCGACATGACCATTGACCCCAACGACCTGGATGTTCCGGGCGAGCTCACCGTCGGGGGGGTCGGCCTGGAGCTGCCGCGAGTCCACTCCACCGAGGGGTCCGACGGCCTGGGGGTCAGCAGGCTGCTGGGCTCCACCGGGATGGTCACCCTCGACCCGGGCTTCACCAACACCGCCTCGTGCACCTCGGACATCACCTACATCGACGGCGGCGCCGGCATCCTGCGCTACCGCGGCTATCCGATCGCCGAACTCGCCAAGTCCTCGTCCTTCCTCGAGGTCGCCTATCTCCTCATTAACGGCGAGCTGCCCGACGCCAAGACTCTCGAGCGCTTCGAGCGCCGCATCGGACGCCACCGCCTCCTGCACGAGGACTTCCGCAGCTTCTTCACCTCCTTCCCCTCCTCCGGGCATCCCATGGCGATCCTTCAGGCGGGCATCGCCGGTCTGGCCACCTACTACGAGGACACCCTCAACCCGCACGACCCCTACGAGCGCGAGC